>JAABUS010000073.1_pt1 | contig 219043 bp, 150 predicted proteins | sample 5560161 | NCBI WGS metagenome assembly JAABUS01 (sample SAMN10711885, study PRJNA513376) | rock metagenome | isolation source: Antarctica rocks | place: Antarctica: Victoria Land, Trio Nunatak nord | collected 2016-01-04
AATTGGCCATATATAGCCTATTCCTATTGAAATAAATGGCCCATTCTTGCTTCCATGTATGGCTCATTCTTGCTTCCATATATGGCTCATTCTTGCTCCCATGTATGGCCCATTCTTGCCCCCATATGTAGCTCATTCTTGCTCCTATGTATGGCCCATTCATGCTCCCATATGTAGCTCATTCTTGCTTCTGATATAGCCTATTCCTACTCCTACATATAAGATATATATAGTCAGTACTATTACGATATTTATATTAACTACTAACGCTGTGTTTAAGCTATAGTAAGCTTGCCCTAGCAGGGCCAGCCTAGGATTACTAGGATATCTATTTTTTATATATATCGCAGCGCTGGCTATCGTTATATAGCTATTTCATGATTTTGACCCCGCCAAGCCCGCAGCGAAAAAAAAAAAAAAAAAAATCCACTAGCGCCAGCCTCGGTGGTTTTGCAATCTACTGTAGTGTCTAGGGGATGGCCTCTGGCTCGGTATTGATGTCGTGAGACATCTACCAATGATGCCTACAGGGTAGAGCAATTCGAATAGCATAATGCCTGAGAGGAGGGAAGTCCTCAAGCTTGATGTCTGTGTAGGTAATGGTCAAACCCTTCACGCCGATGGAACCTCACATACCTTAAGGTAGAGATTCTGCGGCTTTGTAGGGCTAGCGTTAGGGTTTGGACCTGAAAACTGAGGGTTCAAACGGGGTACTGATGCAGAGACACCCCCTTTCCTTAGACTATATCCAGTTAGTGGCCGCGGGCACCGCAGCAATGCAGCCGCGAATTGTTGCATCTATGGGGGGACCTATGGGGGCAGCAACGGCCATGTATATGTAGGGGCAGCAATGGCCATATATACGCATATGTATGGGGGCAGCAATAGGCATATATAAGAGCAGCAATTGGCGTATATATGAGAGCAGTAGTAGGCCATGTATAAGGGCAGCAATGGAGTATAGATAGCCCATTGCTGCCCCTACATATGGCCTATACATGCGCGTATACATGGCCATTACTGCCCCTATATATACATGGCCATTGCTGCCCCTACATATGGCCCACTCCTACATATATATGGCTGTTGCTGCCCCCATAGACACCCCCATAGATGTCCTATTGCTGCCTCCATAGATGCCCCATCGCTGCTCCCTCATTGCTACGCCTGACTACTATGCGCCACCGTCGCCCGAACAATTCGCGGCTGCATTGCTGCGGTGCCCGCGGCCACTAACCGGAAACGGGGGGGCTGTCTTTCTAAGGAAAAGGGGTGTCTCTGCATCACGACCCTTGAAATGAGGCTTCTCCGCGATGTCAAGCTTGATAGCACTGCAGATTCGTAGCGGAATGATCATCTAGAACTAAGCGTAAAAGAGAAATGTAATGGTTTCTGATGACCAAGGAATAAGGAGGCAGCTCACAGGGGCGCAGTGGTCGGGGGTGAGGCCGGCGCAGATTTCTGTCTTCTTGGCAGCCGAGGGAAACGACATCTGCTCCCCACCCACCCTCAAAAACAACACCACATGTTCAAAACCACTTTTTGAAAAACAGCTACTAAGACGCGCTTCTATATCGGCCAAACCGTTCCTATCTAATAGGGCATATTGCTAGCTATCTTCTAACCCTAAACAAATACTGTCGGGCTAAAGCTAATGCCATGGAATTAGATTTGGCCTATTCGTACCCAAAACACGGCGTTCGCGCCAGATCTGAACACGCACCTACACTATACCTGATATCCGGAGACCGCCATAAGTAGCGGAGAAGGAGTAGGGATAAGACTATACTATAGGTTTACTTCGTTAGCCTACGATATATTAGAGCCCAAAGCATTTCCGCGAAGAGGCCCTTTTATACGATAGCCGGTAACCTCTAGGACCCTACTACGGGTATACTTTTATATTATACCAATACCAGTTCTTTATAAAAGGGGAGAGTATATATACCCACCCTATAGTAGCCCTAGGACTACTACGACACACCCGGAGCTAGATCGAATAAGGATTTATTTATTTATATTTTAGTATTTATATTATAATTTTAGCGCCGGACGCGTTAGTACCGGGGCTACACCCCCGGTTAATACCCTAGGGGTTTGTCCTAGGGGGTTTTGTTTTAACTACAGGGGGTACGCCTAAGCTTTATAGTTCTATTATTCCTACTCCGGGGTTTTACTCCGGGTAGTGCTTGAATTACGCTTGACTTAGGTCTGGGGGTCCGGGCTAAGCCCATTTAGATCTAGCTCCGAGCCAGGTCCTGGGGGGACCCAGGGCTGAGACTCCCCGGCATGCCGAAAGGTGGGACCGTGTATGAATCACTCACTCACTCACTTACTCACTCACTCACTCCCCACCCACCCAAAGCTGCTTCTTTGAGTGAGTGAGCTGGGTCATCATGGTGATGCACACCCAATTCACTTTGAAGCCGCTATAAACACTTCCTTGGCCTGCTTCGTTATCATACCAGCTTTGAGAATGAGGCCATCGTCTCTAACCACGGGCCCTCCACATTCTCCCCCTTGTCGCCTCCAAAAAGGTTCAAGTCTGAATTGCTTCAGCCTTCCTGCACCCGCTGCAGCTTTTCTTGCCCTCTGTCTTGCTGCCCCTTTCATTGAATTCCCTGCTGTCGCCTCCAGTTCGCTATTCTTGTTGGGCTGCGACAGTAGTGTCTTCACTTAATCGTCAGTTTAAGTGCTTCCATGGCTTTGGACTCTTCTTTTCAAAATCATGAGTCTTATTCGTGTTCCTGTGTCTGTTTACATTCGAATATTATCATTCATGCGAGGTCGGCTAACACTGCCTCATGCATCTGAATTTACATTGAGTGGATGGGCGACTGGCTGGCGGCCACACACCTACTACGAGGCTACCAAGAGTCTTAGCTCGCGTCACTAGTGAGAGAGGATTGGCTCTGCCTACTTCTACTTCCCACCGAGGTTCAAGCACCACTACCGCAAGGCTGCTTCCAGCTTCGTCACGATAGCTGCTTACTTCAGTCATAAAAATTCGCCGCTGCTAAATCGCGCTTTCTGTTTCTTTGCTTCGACCTCTCATGCGCTAATCCTACCGCTATGTCGGACATTTTCTTTCTGTTATCCGCCTTGAACTTCGTGGTCTCAAGCGGAGACTACTCGGTTAAAAATCTAAATTCAAATTCCATGTTTCAAGCTTATAGCCTGGACGGAGAAGACCCCTCTAGTAACGCGCACCTACGCCCGAAATGCTTTTCACAAATCGCCGGAAACGCCTCAGTAGCATCCATCGATTACTGACAAGCAGTCAATGCGCCTTAATGCGCGATCGTTAACGCCCATAAACCATTCCCCGATCTATGGTCTTCGGTCAGCAATTCCGGCAATCAGTCGAAAGCGCAGAAGTGTTTCTGCCAAGGCGTAGCTCAAAGCAATTGTCCTATGATGTGTCGAAACGGCTCGGAAGCAATCGGCTACACAAACTGGTTCCTAGACTATAGCTTGAAGGCTTATGTTGGACATGATTGCTGTACAATCTCCCTTAGGCCTATCTTAGACGTTACGGTGGAGGAGTATGAAGCGGTCTTGAAGGACTATGATAGCTTTTAACAAACAGCATACCTGAACCTCTTTCCGTGGCAATGGACTATAGAACACAAACCCAGTGGTAGCACCAACGCCACCTCTACCTATGACTGTCCTTCGACGTCCACCAAACTTGGGGAACTTTGCCATCGTCAACATTGTGAGCATGATTGCGTCCTTGTTTTTCGGCCGACGGACAGTCGTACACAAGATCACTTGCGCATGCTTTGGGCGCAATGACTCCAGTTCATGGTTGATCGGACCCCTTTTATCAGCTGCAATCTCCATCCTCGGTAAGGTCGTTAATGCTGCAATCATCAACACACGTCTGGCGTCGGCAATGTGTCCCTCAATCAACTGACTCTCATTTAGTGTGCTAGTCCTCGCCTAGCGTGGATCGCAGTGGTCGCCGCTACTTGGCAGAAGAGCAAGGGCATGTGTCATTCCCTAGCGACATCCTCACTGGCCTCAGAGGCCATACTCCAGCTTATCGGAAGTTATCATACAGGCCGAACAGCGAATTGGGCAGCAATGTATGGTTATTTCATGGTCGGAGCGCTGGGCGGGATTCCAGGGGGGAGAAATGCACATATGATGGTACGCACATATCCGAGCAGCTTGTTCCCAATGTATTGTGTATTCTGTGTCGCAAGATATGCTACGGGATTACGGTACTATCATATTACATACCTATCGTTCGATTTTGGTTGCAGCGCCTACAAACAGGAAAAGTTGACTCTAAACTCTTCGCCAGTACGCCGGAGTATTTACATGGCTCATGTTCATTGCCTTTACGTTCATAGCATTCTTCGTTGAACTATTAAGTATCGACATAGACTTCGCAGCGAAGGCTAAACGAAGGGTCCGTCAAGCAGCGAGCCGCCGCAGAAGACGCAGCGCAAGAACGGCCGTAGCAGATATGAAGCTGTGCTTGAAGATTATGAAATGGCACCAAGCAGCTGCAGCAGTCGCAGCCGCAGACATGACCGTAGCATATATGAATCTTTACGTGGAGTTTTTGAAGCCATCCGCACTCATTTTAGCAGAAGTTCGACCTTTAAGACATCGTTCGCAATCATTTCACCCCTCAAACTTGTCACATGACTCCAATGTCAATGCGAAAATGGAAATGGTGACACAATATCTTCTAGTCTACGATACGAGAGGATCGTGGTGATCACAAAGAAAAATCTCACTTCACCAAAGATCTCATGCGCCCAGTGGTCGTAATTGCATTCATCGCATTGCCCTTGACGGGACAGTGGTTGTTTTGGGCAGGCTATATTTGGCTGGTAAGGGATAGGTAGTATCATCTGAAGAACAAGAGCATTCGTTGCGATACTGACTTGAAGTCTCGTCTCCCAGGTATTGTTCACCAGATCTCGCGTCACTTACGGCCGTCTGGAGTTTCTTCGCTATCTTCGGTGAGTCGCCGTTCCAATACCCAATCGATTGAAAGAGACTTGCCCTTGCCTTTCGTCGCTGATCAATCTGTTTCCGCAGGGATCGTTGCTGGCTCTTCTCCATGAAGCAGAGAGCGCGTACGCTGTACAGTACTGGACAAAACCTAGGTGGCATTCGTCATTTGTAGGGAACGCTGGTATAGATATCCCTCAACGTGTTCGAAACTAATAAGAATTCTTGTTCGAGCTGCATCATCTCGGATCGTGCTCTTATGCGGCTTTGTTGCCCACGATTTATTTTCGATGCTGACAAGAATGGATGCGGCTGTTCGCGAGGAGGCTACTACTAGATTAGCGTAATTTTTCATATTCAGTCTGAGTCGCGCTTTAGGAGTTGTTCTTGTGGGACCTAGCAGAGGTGATCCTCTGTCTGGAGAAGTCAAGAAGAATGGCTATAACATCACGCGCTATAGGGCTATGTTTCGGGTCAAGGAGCTTGTATGCTGGCTAGTGCTTTCAATATGGGCACTTGCTATATCAGACCGCAGAGGATACGGGTTGGACAAAGGACACTGCCTGTCCCAAATGTATAGCCGCTTCAGATTTCGACTCTGTGTTGGCTTTTTAACCTTTGATCCACGTGGCTTCTCCCATTTTTTTGTCTGGCGGCACTGGGCGTAGTAGGTGTTATAGCTTCTGGATATCAACATCGATGGGGTGATACTCCGCATCATTTGCTGGGTTTCAACGAATGATCATATTTGGTTCGATGCCTAACGGCGCTGGTACAATGGTTTCCATTGGCTCGTACCTTTCTTATTTAGCGGTCGCAGAACTCATGGTAATATCGTTCCATGCCACACACCTGATCCAAAGACTTGAAATCGTAATTATTAAACTGAGTTAAGAATCTTATGTATATAAAAAACAAAGCTTCGGTAGTACTAGGTAGTAGAATACTTAAATTCCTAAATTCCCGAATATTAACCCTGTTTAATCATAATATATATAAAACTTATAGAGCTGAATCTCGCGATTCTGAAGATACTGTAATTAATTAGATAAGTATAGTATTAGCTAAAATCATAAGGTGTGAATATTTAAATCAGATGTGTGTGGCATGGTTTAACATTGCCAAGCATTCGCATGGATTTTGCAACCGCTAAATGGCACATCTCTTGGCGCAAGCATCTCTCTATTGTTCTAGGTATCCTGAGCATCGACAGGAGCTACACTGCGATTGATAAGCGTTGGATAGGCAGTAAGAGCTTCGGCGCATTGAAACCTACCAGAAATCCCATTCAATTGCTCGAACAATGCTACAGCTATGGCAGACGAGCCTCAGACGGACATTGTCCCCACAACAATCTACACGTGCGCTGAGATGGCGGTCTCAATTAATCATTGAGCCCTGCTTCAAATGTAGATTTTCAACGAGCACGAGAACCTTCGCTCAAAAGAAAGCGGTCCCTTTGCAGAGGCCTCCAAAAGTGACCTTCAGCCCCGGCAAACCCACCTTATCCACTCCTCGAAAGCCTGCAGCATACGAATCGTTGAGCGAGAAATTAGCTCTTCGATCCTCGCCAACTCTCCTATATCAAGCCTCGTCGTACAATCACTACATCATCGCTTCTTACATGGTCGGAGGTTTCCTCATATCCGTTGCTGCATTCAACGCTCAGACCCCGGAATTTGCGCGACCAGGAGATTTACCAGCATTTGTACCGGTCTTTGCAGCTGTTGGTAGTTTCATGATTGCCTGCATTGGCTTTTGGATGTGCCTCAAGGTAAGACAGCCCTTGTTCTTCGTGGTACGAGCCTCTTCCGCTGACATTGAGATAGCCACAGAATATCGTCCAAACCATCAGCTTCCTCCCATCCTCAGCAAATTCCAAATCTCGAACTCTTTTTCTAAAGATCGAGAGGACATCAACCATTCCCTTCCGACGACCCAAGGCTGTCGAAGTACCTCTCGGTGATGTGACCCTCGCATCACCCATCTTCAACAACGACCATGAACAGAATATACAGGCTGCAATGGCCGCAATAAGACGTAGAGAAAAGCAACTACAAGCATACGCAAAGACTAATCTTCTTACGCTACCTTTCAGACAAGCCAGCTATTGGATGTGGAGAGGATTCATAGGCGTCAGACGAGCGTTCACCAGTGAAGGCTTTAATTACCTTCACGTGAAAGGTTACAATCGAGTATGGAAGTTGGATAAAGAACCTGCTTGGGCTTTGGAGGATGGGAAAGCATTGGACAAACTGGTCAAGATCAAGCTCGGTTGAACAATCAATGGCTGCCAAACTGCTCTCCTCAAAGAATGATCGCAAGCTTGGTGTGGGCTGCGACAATGACGGGAGCGAAATGCCATTTTCGGGCTGGCCCTCACTCTGCGACGCGAGGCACTTTTCTCGAAGATGGCCAGCAAGCCTCACTTTGAGTCCTTCGAGAGCAAGGGATCTCAACGTCTAATCGTGAGGTATGTGTGAGCTCAAGCCGGTCTCAAGAGTCTGTAATCTTAGGTTCCTGAAGCGAATACACCGCCCTTCCAAACCAATTTATCGAGCTTGTGTACATACAAGTTAGACTGTCCACATACGGATCTTGACCCTTCTATACATATTCTCACTCTTCCTATGTCGAGCACATACGCAGAGACGATAGATGAGCATAAGTTTTTATTATTCAGGAATCCAGATGCAGAATTGTTTCGCCAGGGGCGACGTCGTTTCAATAATTCCGCCGGATATCCCACCTTATCATCACTCTTCTTACGTGGATCATTCAGCTGGGACAGAAGCCCTAGCCATGGTCCGAATTGTCAAATGGTCTTTGGTCGGAGTCCATTTCGATAGCCACCCACCCATACTCAGCAGTTCAATAGCTCGCTCAACTCATTGTTGAGCGACGAAATCCACTCGCCGACGTCGCGGTCGTTGTCGTTGCCGTTGTCGTCGTCGCCGTCGCTGCTGCTGCCACTGCTGTTCTGGGCCATCTGCGATGGACTCAAGGTCAAGACGCTATAAGTCCACAAGGAGCCGGCTTGAGACGCTGGTCGTACCCATGGCGTGACGACCGAGACCGGCGTTAGATTCAGCGCAGGGAGGCTGTTGGAAGGTTGGGGACGGATTTGGGTGGACCCTTGCCCTCCGTTGGTGGTTGCGCCCTGACCAGGCCCGAAAGGAGCAGCACGTGGATTGGGCTTGAAAGAAGAACGCTGCTGGGGAGCGAGAGCTTCAGGTATAGCTACTGGCACCTGGTTCCTTTGCTGTTGAGAAACCGCGGGCAACCCGAGCCCTTGCCCTCCGTTGGCGCTTGCGCCCTGACCCCATCCGGAAGGAACAGTATGTGGATTGAGTGAAGAATGCTGCTGATGAGTATGAGCTCCACTTACACCTACTGGCACCTGATTCCCATGCTGTTGAGGAAGTGAGACCGCGGGAAACCCCAGCCCAAGCTGTGCTGGCATTGGGTTTCCAGCCTGCGTGATAAGCGAGACCGTAGGGGGTACTCCAGGAAAGCCTGCTGGCATTTGGTTCGGGAGAATAGGACGGGATGCTGGAGTAGAGCCGACCATTTTGAGGACGATTTGACCTTGGTACAGTCCAGTCTGGTACTTGATGCTCTTGACCGGACGATTTGACCTTTCAAAAGACCAGATGTCCGCCTTGTACCTCTCGAAGGCGTGCAGGATGTCAGCACCAGGATATTGGGCCCGGAAAATTGATTTGAACCATATATGGTCCCGGTCATCATGACGGTCGCCAGGAAGCCTGACCCTGGGTGAGTCCTGGCCCAGGAACGCCATTTTGTTGGTATAGATGCTGTCCTTGAGTCTTAACAAATAGATTGCAATACAAGATTTCACCCTTACCTCGGTTCACTTTCAAGAGATTCAACGTTTGGATGTCAGGATATGAGACCAAGTTAGATTTCCAAAGCTTTACTGTAAGGCTCCGCAGAAGGAATACGATATGCAGAGATCTAGAAGACTGATAGAGAGTAGATAGACCAGTGAAAAGAGAGCTTTCATTACCTACTACTACGTACTATATAACTACATTCCTACCTTGGCAGGAAAGACTCACATCCCACCGGAGTTCGAATAAACCATAATGATAACAATCGAATATCAACCTTCAAGCCAGCGGAAGGCTGATGGTATTCGAATAAACCATAAAAAAACCGTTGCGTGGCTGAACTCTGTTGAAAGAGGCTAGCGTGAAGCCTCGTGACGGACTTGGTCTTCCGACGGATTGGGATGGATCATTCACTGTACCACGAGGGATACGATTTTTCAGAACCGAGTATTGTCGAGTATCGGTGGGAATGCGAGCATGATCGTACCAGACATGGACCACCGTGACCACCAATCGAGGCTTGGCATCTTCGATGCAGTTCTTTTAGACAGAGCGCTGTACTCTACAGTTGCCGCGCTTGCCTAACAGCCTAAAAGATTCAAGGTGCTCATTGACGGCTAATATCCACGACATATATGTATGTGCATCGGGAATACCAGCGGATCACACTACTGGGCGATTAAGAAGTCATCAGGAGATGGGCGATACTAAGGGGGTAGATAGATGAAGTCTTCGTGAATTTCTACAGTCCGAGGTCCCCGCGTATGAAGTCTTGTGATTGCTAGTAATTTCGGCGGAAGCTCGAACATGATGTCGTTGATGGCGTATACAAGCCGTACATATATTACATTCTTGACGTGAGTTGAAGGAAATGAATCGTGATCCTGGATATCATTACTGATATCTTCGTAGCTATAGATTTACAATGGTCAGTCTGATGCATCCGAAATAGTAGAGACATGGCAAGGGACTTACATCCAGCGTCAACGCCTTACTCGAATTCGCGCCCTGGTCCCTATAAATCCCCACCAATGCCTCACTCCCCTGAAACAGCCCCGTCTTCAGACTGATAACGATAAATTGCATTCCCGGCCCCGCATGCTCTCGAATGTAATTCGCAATCTTCGCCACATTAGCATTATCGAGTGCGGCGTCGACTTCATCGAGCACAAAGAAGGGCGATGGTTGGTAGCTGTGGACTGCGAAGAGGAGAGCCAGAGCTGCCATGGTCTTTTCGCCGCCGGAGAGGTGCTCCATGTCGCGAAAACGCTTGAGAGGGGGCATGGCGTGATATTTTATGCCGTCGAGGTAGGGCTCGTCGCCGTCTTCCATATCGAGATAGCTAGCCATCGTTAGTCATGTTGACCTTGAATAAAGCCGAATCTACGTACGCTTGACCACCCATGGGCAGTGATGCATCCCTTGTGAGATCTTTGTAGATCGGCCCAATCTGCTCAGAGATATGTGAGAATGCTTTGCTGAAGAGATCAAAGCGCTTTTCTTTGACGGCTTGAAAGTCATCTTTTGCTCTCTTTGCACGCTTTCGTGCGTCTTCGAAATCTCGGTCGGTGGTTTTGAGTCGATCTTGTACAACACCTAGTCGTTCTAGGGCACGCATGTTTGGCGCCATACTCTCAAGCTCGCTGCTTAAGGTTTTGACACGTTCTTGTAGTTCGGTATCTACCTTGTCGTCGTTGCTCTGTATATCCATTAGCGCCTGCTCCTGTATAGGCAACACGTGTTAGCCAACGCCTTGTGCTTACCTCTCTTAGATCTTCGTCAAGGTCATCAAAATCAATCTTAATACCGTAATCGTGCACCTCGGAGGGCTGTAGGGTGGTGGCTTCTTGGTCCTCGTCAACGTCCATAGCATCGGGATTAGTCTGGAGAACGTCGTCAAGGGGCAATTGGTCGAGGCTCCTTGAATCCTCCTCCAAAGGAATGCTGACGTCTTCAAGTTTACAGCGCCGTAGAAGCGTGTATCTGCTAGAGGCGTTGAGTTGTCGATCGGCTTCTAAGGTGGATATCGCTCTCAGAGTTCCATCCACATTCTTGCTTCTCTTTTGGACTTCTCGACGTTGTTCAGATACCTGCTCTGCTTTCTGGCTATGCTTAGTCTTGATTTGCTCCAATTGCTCAGTCAACTGATCCAGCTCCACCATAAGGCTATCCAGCTCGTTCTGGGAGGACTGTTGTTCTGCTTGCAATTCCTTGACGAGAGCTTCATCCTGTCGGGCACGACCTTCTAAGACCTTGATGCGGCTCTTAGTCTCATCTAGCTGTTGTTGCTCGTAGTTGATTCGACTCTCAAGACGGCTCTTTTGGGTGTTGAATTCGAGCTTCTTCTGAGCTCCTTCCTGTTGTAAGGAGCCCTGTTGCGCCTCATACGTTCGGATGTTGCTGTATCCAAGTTGCCGACAGAAATCAGCAAAGACCTCATCCTGTACCTCGCTAACAGCATCTTGATACTCTTTGAGGGAGCCTTCAAGCTCTTGAAGCTCGCGAAGCTTTTGCTCGTATTTCGGCTTCGCAGCTGCTAGTTCTTGTCGTGCGTGAGCCGCCTCTTTCTGTTTATTGCTTTGGTTGCGCTCGTATGCTTTCGCTTCATCCTTGAGGTAGGTAAAATTTTGCTCTAGACCTGTAAGTTCGCCTTGCAGCACTTCTTCTTCAGAAGCCCCACGACGAGTCTCTGGCAGCGCAGCCAACTCCGAAACGAGCTTTCCTTGTAGCTTTCGAAGGTTTTCGACTTCTGTGTCCTCCCACCGCCTTGTGTCCGATTTGGCTCCTTGGCCACCAGTCATGTTACCCCCTTTATGGATAATCGAACCATCAAGAGTTACTGCTTTGACATCATTGCGCTTCTCCCAGCAGATCTGCTTAGCCACGCTCAAGTCATCACAGATAACAGCATTGCCACAAACATAAGAAAATGCGCGTTCCAGTGACCTCTCGTAATTGATACTATCTAGGGCCATTCGGCACCCACGATTCTGGCCTTTGAGGTTGGAGTTCGTAGTAGTAAATTGTATAGTGTCCAAAGGAATGAACGTTGCCTGACCGCGCCGCTGTTCTCGTAGATACTGGATGCACTCGATTGCTGTCTTCTCATTCTCCACGATGACAGCATCAAAGTTCCGCCCAAGCACTGTACTGACGGCTGTCTGAAACCTCTTCTCAACTGGCTTGCATAATTCGCTCACCCTGCCTTTGACGCCTGGAAAGATGCGCTTCAGATCTGCAACAGTGGCTTTCAGTCGGATCTCTTTCTCATTCTGCTTTCGCCCGTCTTCGGCCTCTAAGAGCTTAGTGAGCACCTCCTGAAGCTTTTCATCCTTCTCAGTCCTTAGTTGTGCAAGGCGAAGTCGTTCAGAGGTGTGTTCGTTGAACGTCTTTTTCTTACTATTGATTTCCTTCGTGGTTTGCTTGATCTGATTGTTTACGTCGTTTTTTCGTTCCTTCACTTCTTCTAGCTCGTCACTCAGCTTCTTGGACTGAAATTCAAAAGTATCGACCTTGCTTTTCAGGCTCCCCACTGTCTCCTCGTCAGCCTTTTGTTGCCGGGAAAGACTATCAACTTTGATCTGGTCCGCAGAAGTCCGCTTGTTAACGTCCTCCTTCAATCTGTTGTACCGCTGCAAGTCTGCTTCGCTTAAAGCACGGCCTTCCTGCTCAGCTGACTTTCTGTATTCGGCTTCCCATTGAGCCTGCGCTTTTTCGACGACCTTGAGGTCTTTGGACGATTGTTTCACGCTGTTGAAGTGGACCTCACGCTCCTTGGAGATATCTGCGATCCGAGCATTGCATTTGCTCAAATTTTTGTTCGTGATGCCGATTTTCTCAGCGATTGGAACCAATCCATTCTCCTTTGCCTCAATGTCTTTTTCCTTCTGCTTAATGCTCTTCTCTACTTTGGAAACGTCTCGGCCGACTCTCGCTTGGTCCTTCTTGGCGTCGTCCAAAGCCTTGTCATACTTTTCGATACCACGACGTTGCTCTTTCAACTCTTCCTGATGCTTTTGAATCTCAGCTCCAGATTCTTCAATGACTTTTTGAAAGTGATACAGTTTCCAGAGGATATGGGTCACGATCGCCCGGTCTCGATCATCAGCTTTCTTGGCGTAATTATCAGCCTCATTTTTTTGATCTGTGTACTGCTTGATCTCTGAGTTGATGCCTCTTCGCCGGTGCAGGGTGAAGTTTTGATTCTCGAGAGCTTCCTCCTGAGCTTCCTTCAATTTCTCGTACTCCGCTTTATGTTCCAGACTTCCCGAAATCTGTTCGATCAAGCGTGTAAGATCTCGTGGCGATTGAGACGCAATAGCTTCCACATCGCCTTGGAATACCAGGAAGTTGCGCGCTTTAATCAAGATGTTCTCCGACTCGAGAGCTTCGTTGTATCGTGATGCGGTCACTACACGATCATTAATGCGATATTCGCTTACACCCTGATTTGTGATAGTTCGCTTCCATAGCTGCTCATCCCCCGCATCGTCCTCGTAGACAGCCATCACCCAAGCGCTCTTTGGGTCGTTGCGCTCTTGGGTGTCATTTTGGTCATCTTCTCCGTCAGAGCCTGGATCGCCGTTTATGTGTCCGTTGACGCCGTTTGTAGTCGCTGAGCCATCCCCGTTGATTTTGGAGGTCCTCAGTACTCGGCCACGGAAAACCAGGTCTCGAAGGTGAGCTGAGCGCAAGTGAGAGGATTTGATACCGAGCACAAAGGAAATTGCATCCATGCTAGCAGCTTATTAGCACCTGATACCCCAACCGATCGACCGGCGCATACGAATTGGACTTTCCGGAGCCATTGGGGCCAATGATGGAGGTGAAGTAGGAATCCCCGAGTAATAGAACATGGTGGCCTTTGTAGGACTTGAAATCTGGAGCGCTGTCAGTCAATCTTTTCAAATGCGCGCCACCAATGCATATATTTCAACGTACTGTAGAGTTCCAGACGAATGAGCTTCCCCATATTGTCTGGGGGCCCGCTGTGGGCGTTGGAGTTCCGGGGGCTGTATGATAGGTATGGAGGACCACAGGGGTATGTATCCTGGAGCCTGTCTAAGATAGGGACATGAAGTTGTCAAGTTGTAAGTTAAGGTAAGATATTACTCCAATGTTGAAATGACTGACTCTGACACTCGACGCGATATCCACGCGCAGTAAAGTCACGCTAAAATTAGCTTCGCCGAGCTTTATCCGCCCTGCCTTGTGAGCCCTGCCTGGCGACTCGACCTATCACATCTTTTTATGCCAGCACGGTCATCAGTGAAGGCATGAGCTTCAGCATTCATTCCTCACCTCACCTACCGCAACGGGCAGACTAAATGTGGGGTGCAGGTGCAGGTCTCGAGACATCAAGAGACTCTATTACCCTCCATCTGATAGAAACAATCCGCGCTGCCTCTATGTATGCGTTTCCTCTTCCTACCCATACATTCTTCCATTCTACCATCTATTCTCCCTTATAGAAAGTCGCCGTCGCGTCATTTATGCATCCAAGCTGATATGGCGGCAGTACAGCATAGCAGCCCCCGCACTTTTGGCGCTCAGCCCACTTCCCTTACAGCAGCTATTGCATCCTTTCGCCAACAAGACTACAATACCTCCAATCGTCAAGCCATGTCCAGGCCCAAGTCGGAGCTCGCTCCAGCGAATGACAGCCTGTCCCCCGAAGTCTCGAGAACCTCCGCGTACGGATCCCCGGCGTCTTCAGCAGGAGGCTCCCCACCCATTGGGCCTAAAACACCCGAGGGTTCCTCTCCTGTGCCCAGCCCTAGTCTTCTATCTCGGAATGAATCGATGTCAGACTTCAGCCAGGAAGAATGGGAAACACCCCCAGAGACGCTCACCCTCTTTGATCTACTCGACAATCTCGCTCTCCCATCACGGCTCGAGAAATGGCAATTAACGCTATCGGCGCAGACGGAACGTGTACGTCGACAGCGCGAAAAATTGAAATCGTCGACGTCCACCGCAAAAGATAGGGTTGTCGATGAGTGGCGGAAACGTGTGCCGCCCCCCGACGAGCAGCTTTATAAATACAGGAAACGAATGAAAAGCTCTGTTGATCGCCTCGGTGCTAGATGGAGCGACGCAAAGAATGTCACAGCTCGAGAGAAGCTCTCTTTCATGGCAGGAGTCTTGAATATCTTCATAAGTGGATATCTCATTGGCGGCTACCCGGAATTGTTCTACTGGTGGTTCACGGTACAGCTATGCTACTTCATGCCAATACGATATTATACATATCAGAAGAGAGGCTACCACTATTTCCTGGCGGACATGTGCTACTTTGTCAACTTCCTTTTACTTCTGACGATATGGGTCACGCCGCAATCAAAACGACTATTCATCAGCACGTACTGTCTGGCATATGGAAACAATGCCGTGGCTATTGCTATGTGGAGGAACTCACTCGTCTTCCATTCTCTGGACAAAGTCACTAGGTGAGTCATCGGCTCTAGATGATAGCCTCGCTGACCGGACGCCCTAGCCTATTCATCCATATTATGCCTCCAGTAACTCTACACTGTCTCGTCCACTTGACATCTCCGGAGACCCAGCAAGCGCGCTTCCCAGGTATCTATGCTATAAAGCATAGCTCACCCGATAGCAATTTGCACTACTCTCTACTAGGAATGGTCACATGGTCATCGGTACCTTATGCAATTTGGCAATTGTCGTATCACTTCATGATAACCGTGAGGCGTCGGGAGAAAATTGCGGCAGGACGACCTACAAGCTTTACTTGGTTGCGCAGGTCGTATGCCCATAGTTGGATTGGCCGCCTGATCACCGGGCTGCCCAATCAGCTCCAGGAGCCCGCTTTCATGTTTACACAATACCTGTACGCTCTGGGAAGCATGCTACCTTGCCCAATATGGTTTTGGTATCGATGGCCCAGCGCAGCTTTCCTCTCATTACTCTTTTCCTGGAGCATCTACAACGGAGCCACGTACTATATTGACGTCTTTGGAACTCGATTCCAGAAGGAGCTAGAGCAGATGAAGAAGGACGTCGCGAAGTGGCAAACGAGTCCCGAGACTTTCAGTAGTCCAGTGATGACACCCAAGGCCGAAGACGACTCTACAACACCACAGGTCAAAGACAATGAGTCCAATAACGGTAATGGCCACAGGAGAGGCGGAAGCAGCGTCGATAACATTCCGTTACTTGACACACAGACTGGAGGGTCCATTGAGACAGAAAGGGCGGCTGGCGATTCTTTGCGAGAACGGAAGTAATGCATGAATGGTCTTTGGGAGGCTCGCCATCGTTGGCATTTGCTTTGAATAGTAAGGCGTTGGGGCTGATACATGGGACGCTTTGGCGGCTACTGCACAGGGCTGAACGGTCGGTCATGATGAGTATGACTACAGGTGCCATACACGGTCGTTTCGCATCAAGATATTCCCTATGCGCTTTTGTTGGACGGGGCTTATACGATAGCGCGTTGTATTCCTCGATACCCCCTATGAACCAGATCAACTTTCCTATCTTCATAAAATCTATAATCATTCTAGGCATCTATACTTTTCGTTCTCACATTGTTCATTTAAAACGGATAGCTCTCTCGCCCAATATATCCGGCCATGCTGTCACCTAACCCTCTCCCTTTTCCGGGATGTGTAAGGTAGCTACCTTAGGCTTAATAGGTACGCGACGGGAGGTGAGCACAGCCCAAATTGGGCCTAGCACAGGTGCCATTATTGACCATACCATTCTAGGCCTTGTATGCTGCAATCCCTGGGCCTTTGTATCCATGTCAACTACCCAATAAGTCCCTGTTACTGCTCCAAATTGCAGATGTGTGATGCTTCTAGGCATTCCATGGAAACACTTTGCCTGGTATCATGCTCTAATAGCTGTCCTATGAAGCTCCAGAGTTGGGCTAGCCTGAAAGTGGAGAAGGGTCAAGCACCAAGCTATTCAACTCCGAAGCTCTACCAAAGATGACCCGCAGAATTGTATGTACAGATGTTATATTGCTTCCATAGTAGACTGATTCTCTTTGTAGGTGCGTACTACGATCCAACTTGGCATTCTTACGCTCATAATATTTCTCTTCGTCTTCTTCCTCGACAACCGCTTCAACGTTCTCCCAGACGCGATCCACAATGCTCTACCTGCTCATCATCCGGGTTTTGTCATCACAGACATCACTGTAGCGACTTGCTCGACCCTGAACATACTCTCGAGCTGCAAGCTTGACGCTAGCAAATGGCATCGAGTGGAGAAAGACCTATACCTTTCGCGCGGCTGGCTCACTCACGCATTTGTACACATCGAGCGTAAGAGAGAATCAGAATTGACAGAGAAAGACAGGGTTATTCTCGATGTTCGGGTGGGCAAATTGGATCCCGTTACTTCAGAAAAGCATCAGGGCGCCGAACGCTGGGAATCTCGCCCAGGGGGCATCTGGCTAAAGCGTACAGCAAAACACCGAGAGTCGGACAACCATCAGGCTTTGACCGCGGTGGATGTACTCTTCGGCTCCGATGCGAGGGAAGCCAGGCCAGGCTGGGAGCTTGCTCAGCAACCACTCATCCTCCAGAACGCTGGTGGCGACAACCAAGACGCATACCTCAGCATCCGGCGCGGCCCTCCCGTTGTCGTTGAGAAACCCACGCTCCACGTCAACAAGGATGGCAAATTCAAGATCCTACAGGTCGCAGATCTGCATCTTTCTACGGGTCCCGGTATTTGCCGTGATCCAGAGCCACCTCTCCACAACGGTGGTAAATGCGACGCGGACCTGCGGACTCTTGCCTTTGTAACATCTGTGCTCAATAGTGAGAAACCCGATCTCATCGTCCTCTCTGGTGACCAAGTCAATGGCGAGACGACACCGGACGCCCAATCCGCTGTGTTCAAATTTGCCCACCTCTTCATTGAGCGAAAGATTCCCTATGCTACCATCTTCGGCAACCACGATGACGAAGGGTCTCTATCCCGCGAAGCCCTCATGCAACTCACCCACTCACTACCCTACTCCCTGTCCGAATTTGGCCCCACCACAATCGACGGCGTAGGCAATTACTACATCGAAGTCCTCGCCCGCGGCGGATCCTCCCACTCAGCCCTCACACTCTATCTCCTAGACACCCACGGCTACAGTCCCGACGAGCGGCAATTTCGCGGCTACGACTGGATCAAGAAGAATCAGATAGACTGGTTCAAAGCCACTAGCAAGGAATTGAAGCACAGCCCTTCGCATACAGCCTATACTCACCACCACATGGATATGGCATTCATCCACATCCCTCTTCCCGAGTACAGACTTATAGACGACATGGTCGCCTCGACCGGCAGCCAGCCAGAAAACCCCACCGCACCAGGCTTCAATTCCGGCTTCAAAGACGCGTTGGTCGAAGAGGGTATCCTAGCCGTTAGCTGCGGTCACGATCACGTGAATGACTACTGTTCACTAGCGAAATCGACGGATGGTAAACCGCAATTGTGGATGTGCTATGCGGGCGGTAGTGGATTTGGAGGTTATGGAGGCTATGGGGGTTATCATAGACGGCTAAGAGTGTTTGAGTTTGATATGAATGAGGCGAGGATTGTGACGTGGAAGAGAATTGAGTATGGGGAGACAGAAAAGCAGTTGGACAAGATGATTATCGTTGAGAGTGGGAGGGTTGCTGCTGCTTAAGGAATGGGGACTGGCTCAAGAGCTGTGTGCACAGTAATGTATATGGAATGGGTGGTGTCACGGCGTTTTGGGATGTGATGGGGCATATACCAGTGAAGCGATCGATTTCCTTCTCAGCTTAGGTAGAATAATTGAAATCAGTGGATACAAAGCAAACATCACCACGCCAATAGTCACCAATTTTGTTTGCTGGCACACATGCAGCAGCGAAACGAAACGACGATCAATTGATGACGAAGCTACTTCCTCGCTCATCGATCCCGAGGATCTTTTCCATTTGATTCAGTGCCAGACATGCAAGAGATCCTAGTATCTATATGTACAGAAGATCATTCACTCCTCCTGCTCGACAGTTGCAGTAGCCGCAGCTGCTTGCTCCGTCTCACCTTCCCTTGGACCCTCACCTGGAGCCTGCTCACTATGCGGCTGTTCGTCGCTAGATTGCTGATCATCACGCTGTCGTATCGGCGCTGGTGCAATTACTGGTGGCTTGAAAAAAGGTTCGCCGTCCTCATCGGCATCCAGTTGCATTAGGAATGTTTCCCATAGTTCGATCAACTAGACAAGTATTAGTGGCCACTTCAGAAGCGCTCCGATGGTCGTACAAACCTCCTTCTGTGCCTCGATAGCACCTTCCAAGAACGTCTCCACACCACTTTTAAAGTCCTCCACCTTTTCCTTCTCGAATCTTTCCAATTCTCCTCTCATCAAACGTCCCATATCCTCGAACAGCAATCTCGCTTGATGGCTCCTCCTTTCTCCATCACTAACGTCAGCCTGTAGCTGGTTCAGTCGATCCTGCTGTGTCTTCCCGGACCTGAGGATTTTCTCCTGTGTAGCTCTTCGCTTCTGTAACTCAGCCTCTGCACTATGCCATGAGTGAAATGACTTCTGTCTCTGGGCGAAGGCGGTCTTGATAGAACTTATCAATCGAATGTATTCATCAACTGTTATTCCCAAGGTGAGGACATCCTGCTGAGCTTGTCGTTCGTAGAGTTCGCGGATACGGAATTGGAGATCTGAGAGGCCTTCGAGGGGGGTAGAGAGGGAGACGGATAGTTCAACGGTCGATAGGGCATGGAGAGAGGCAGAGAAGTCGCCGGCGGCTTCCGCGAGTGCTTTTCGCTGGGCAACAACACTGTCGATGGATTTCAAAAGAGCTTTCAGTTGATTTTCGAGGGCGTCAAGATAGATCTTGCGATCATGGAACCAGTCGTCGTGTTCGATGAACTTGCCACTGGTAGCGCTACCTAGACCAAGAGAGCTGAACATGCCTTTGCTCTCGCCAAGGCCGGGTTCCTTGTGCTCGCGGTGTTTGACGTCCATGTTGAAAGCATCGCTTTCTAAGAATATCTTAAGGTCTCCGTCATGTTGGAGGATAGGGTGAGCAGCTGTTTTATTCAACATTTTCTCCAAAGCTTGTCGCCGCGATTCGACGAAATTGGTGTCGAAACGGCCAACAGCTTGTTTCTCTGGGGGAGGGGGGACTACAACGCCTGGATTACTGTCATGAAGTGAGTTGTAGAGCCATAAAAAATCTCGATATCGTCGGGTAACAGCAAATTCGGGCTGCTTGTATGCTTTTGAGGATGTCTGTAAACGGTCAGCGATCAATCGCCAATCCAAAACACCACTTGAAATTGTACCTTCGTCCGCACTTGGTAGACGATATGACTGCTGGTCAAATCGCCAACTTTATGTGGATCTCCAACTGTGATATCAAAGCTGGGTCGCGCTGCCTGTTCAATACTGACGCTAGGCTGCGTCTGTCTTCTTGGATTCTCTATTCCTTGGGGTTGGCCCTGGGAGTGGAATCTCTGCCTCGAGTTGACTGAACCTCTGTCATCGTCACCTAAATTTGACGAGTCTACCATGCTCCTGCTCATGGGCGATTGGTTTGGCTGTGGTTGCCTAGCATTGCGAACAGGCAACGAGTGCTCTTTCGAGGGAGGGGCGGGGGGTAATTCAGGTTCCGAGATATTTGAGTTCTCGCCCAACGGGCCGAGTGGTCCAAGGGAGTCATCGATGGCTTCTAGACGTGTAGCTTGCGCGCCTACCTTTCGCGATGTTCGTGGGTTTCTCCCAGCTGGGGATCTGGGGGTAGAAGGAGCTGAGAGGGTAGAAGAGGAGGTTGGCTTGGCTTTAAGCTCCGATTCTGCGGTCCTGTAAGTTTACATAACTGTGTGTACTAGGCAGCTTGGAGAGACCTTGTTCGTCAGGTTCTGCAGCTTCTGGAAGATTGGCGTGCGAGCTTGACCGGGAGGGTACATCTGCGATCTGTCAGGTACATACGCTTTGATTCAGCTGTCTTCTAGGAATTGCGTACCACCCCACGGCGAATCTTCTGCGTCCATTGACAAGACGATTCTTGGTATGTTGTACTCTACAGTTGAGGATCGAGATGCAATTTCATGCTCGGCCTTTTCGGGCGGGATTTGCGGCGCCAGAAAGCCGCCGCTACCAGACCCCAGCTCCACCTTTTTGAACATCGTCTTTGTTAGTAATTTAGACCACGACAAATCCTGAATGGCATATCGATTGATATTTAAGACTACAGAAAGTCTCATGAGTCAAGTTACGGTGATACAACATGACGCTCAACCATTAAAAACTTTAGAGCCGCCACTTCCAGATTCACAGCCAGCTAGCCGTAACATAAACATTCACTTCCAGAGACCCCTCTGCATACCCTGCAGAGCATTCTACCATTTCTAAGTAGTTTAGCATTGCCCACCGGTGTTTCATGGTTCTAAATTGTCGAATCGGGCTATTTGGTACTGCTGGTCCTGCTTTACGAGTGTTTCAGTCGCCTCTTCTTGCGAGCTTTCCCCTTGATCTTGCTCGAGGAGGCCTTGCAAAAGCCAATTGTAGTCACAAATGCATTCATGCCTGGTAAAGTGAAATCAGGTGATTGTGCTGTCATGTTTGTTCGTCTTCGCCGTCGCTTTTCTGATCTTGAGGTGGACTTCGCGCAGTACCACTTGGTATATCGGATTCTCGAGCACCAGTAGCCTTTGCTTCCTCAAGTCTCTCCACAAATCTCTGAGCCTCCTCCCAGAGCTCTGCCTCCATTTCTTTCCCCACGTTATCGTTCCTACTGTTCAACCAGCCGACATCCAGGGTGCCTAAACCACCACCAGTAACAGCACCTTTGTTTCCGCCTAGTTGCTTTGCGTTTGGTACACTTGCCATTGCGGCAAATTGGGGGTTGACCGCCAAACTAGCTCGGCCTTCTCTAGAGGCTGCTTCTGCAGGCAGGATCTCGGCTTCTTTTAGAGCATAAATCTGACGTCGTAGGCGCACATCTATGGATGATAGTAGAGAAAAATATTGGGATGTAGCATTGGAGAACGCTTCCCTGTGATCTCCAACTGTAGAGGATTGGATCAACGACTCTTCATCAGAGCCAGAAGCTGGCTTTGTAAGAGCCTTAACAGCAAAACCAGCAGATTGTAGCAGCTTAACTACGTCCTGCGCCTGATCTTAGCTTGTGTTGACAACATAGTCAGTATCAGAGCTTACTCTACCTATGTCGTTGAGCTGCTTGATACGATCACTGGCCGTAAAAATCGTGTCTTCATTGTCTGGTGCCATGGCTGCTCAATATTTCCAAACCTCCAGTGAGCTAGACCTTGAAGTTGTTGAATTCAGAAAGCCAAGGATCGTAGGGCCCCTGGTATTCAAGTCCAACGCGACTTCTTGGCATTCAGGATTCCATCCGCCCCATATACTACCCAGTACCAGCTCTACAAATAAATCTCCTAATTAACTGATCTTATATGAGTAGATAGCTCTACTTAAGGCGATACTGACGCCCTAAAACCTAAATAAATTGAGAAAGTATTTGTTGAGTCGTAAGGCTTGAAATATAGGTAGTAGGCTTGCTCGATTTGGTACTTCGGGCTTGAGCCAAGTTCTTAACCCCTGAGATCTTCGATCCTATCTATGCGATTAAGCTGATTCCTACGGCGTTAGAATCGCCTTGAACAGAACTCTCTACTCATGTAAGATCAGTTAATAAGGAGATTTCTTTGTAGAGCTGGTACTGGGTAGTATAGGGGGCGGATGGAATCCTGAATGCCAAGAAGTCGCGTTGGACTTGAATACGCTAAATTGAGGCTGGAGGATTCGATGCTAGGGCTGCCAGCAGCCGCCGGGCCGGCGTCTATAGCCAAGCTTAGCTAAAGCCATTAGGCCGGAGCTTCTATTTTCTCACTTTACTCATCACCGGACGTTCTCTCTTTACTGGCTATCCGCTTACAGCACAACCATTAACATGAAGGAAAACATTCTTTTGATAGATTAGAAGCTACATATACAGCCTCAGTCATGTCTGGCCAACCACCTGGTGGCCCTCCCTCCGGAGCTCGACCCGTAACAAATGGGGTAACAGGTGGAATTGCTGCACCCTCCCAACAAGTTGGATCAAGCACGGGCAATGGACCACCCGGGGCTATGTCCCAGTCAAACTTGAATAGCATTGTAAGAAATGATTTCCTTATTGCAGGGCCACTACTGTTGAATTCTGCTCTCTTTTGCATTCACCTGTCGGGCTGTGTTGTGGGTATCCTCCCCTATCTCTCGTGTTTTGTACGCCGATCTTGGACTAGAAGGACTGCCATTCTATAGAAGAGGACTCCTTTGAGGAGAGTGACCTGGGAAGCAAGCGTGTCAAGCAACCCTGTCAACTTCCTCTCTGATCGAAGAGGGTTCGCCAGCCTTCATCTAGATTGGTCCGAGCCATCAGCTTCCTTCGAAAAACGGGTAAGAAATCTGAGTTCTCAAAGCTTGCTCTGGGCCGCCACAATTGGTCAAGGGCATAGCCAAGAGCATAGCCAAGGGCTAGATACCATCAGTCAAGCATCGAACGACAACAGCAAAGCTTTTGAGCACCATCTTCTTGCGCATCTTTTAACGACGGATCCCGTGTGTGGAGTTGGAGGTTAAAGCAACAAGTCGAATTGTTCCATGACGCTAGTGCGGTCCTACTACCTGCCTAAGCTCCGTACGCACGATATAATGGTTCATTGCCCTCACTATCCCGGGCTACAGCGACTACCGTTCCACCATGACACCCCCGAAAGGACGTTGTCTTGACTGCAGACGTGTGCCCTGCCATCTTGTGGTACATGCCACAAGCGGGGTTATCCGGAAACTTGTACCTACGACTCAGTGGTTGCAGACCCATTGCCTCCTGCAGACTTATTACCTCCTGCAGACCTATTGCCTCCTGCAGCTCCCATGCCGCCAGCAACCTCGTCGTCCTCTGACAATACGGTGTGTAATTCTGGCAATTGTTGTCCAAAGATCTTCTGCGTCATGGACGAAATGCGGCTTGGCCTCAATTTGTTAGGCACAAAGACCTGTGTTTCCAAGTTTTCAACAACTTCCGATAGGCTGAACCCTTGTCTCACCTAGAACCAAGTGTCAAGAGCCATTTTCATTTACATTGTTACTTCTTACATTTCACAGTCTATCAGTCTCTCACAACAAGCTATGGCTACAGTATGGCTGACGCTGACGGTATTCGCCAGGTCATTGAATATCTCTCGAAGAAGGGATACACTAGAACCGAGTCCATGCTACGGATAGAGTCTGCGAACCAGGATGCGGACGGCAGACCTATCAACACAAGAAGTGAGGATGCTGGTGGACCGCAATACATCAGGGCATTTGGTGAGTGAACACAGATGAGAATCACACTACTAGACCGACATAGTGATTTTGTGTTAGATATGATGCAAGAATGGATAGAAGGAAGCTTAGACATCTACAAGGTCAGCCTTCTCTGCGTTGGCTGTTACCTACTCTAATATCTTTCTAGGCGGATCTAAGGCGCCTCATGTGGCCTATCTTCGTGTATTCATTTCTCAACCTCGTCTCCGACTTCTACCCCAAGGACGGCCGTATCTTCTTCAACAAGTTCAAAGCACAGCTCGAGGAAGAACATGAGAGCGACATCCGAGCGCTTGAGCCCATCTCTCTACCCGAGCACGTTCAGGAAAACCAGATTGCAAAACTCTACCGAGGAAATAAATACCGAGTCACATTGAGCGTAACGGCTTTCTACAACCTCATCATGTTCTTAGAGTCTAAGGAGAAGGAGGGAGCAGGATTGCTAGTCGGAGTGATACAGACTTTTCTTGGTGTTAACACTATCGAACGCGCTACTGATGACCCACGTGGTCTCGCAGTACTACTTGATCGGGCAGGAACTAACGAAAAGTATCCAGCTGAAGACGAAGGCATACCAGGTCACAACCCTGGATCTGCAAATACAGATAGAGCCGGTGGTTCTGGGGTACTGACCAAATTGAAGCTCGGACCACTGCCAATGGAACCAGATTTGATCAGCGATGTACGTGCTGAGTTGGAGCAAGAGGACTCGAGGCAGCCGCCGCAAGAAGGGCAAAGCTCTCTTGTTGATCACTTTGAGCAGCGAATCAAACGTGAAGAGAGCGAGGACGCACCAACTCGTAACGAAGTTCAAATACCACCATCAACTTCCCGTGATGTTGCCATGGAGGTACAGAAGGTCAAAGAAGATCGTGATCGCTTCAAGATTGAAGGCAGGACAGGAGGCGTTGGCCCTGGGGTCAGCGTGTCCATGTTCACATTTCACAATACCTACGATAGGTAAGTAAAACATTCGTATACCCATGCAGAGATGTACTGACACACTTGATTCCTAGCATTCATTGTCTTGACTTCTCTGATGACTTATACTTCGTCGCCGCTGGCATGGCCGAATCGTACATCCGGGTCTGGCGTCTCGATGGGACTGCTCTACCCCCCACACCTGGCTTGGAGCATCAAAACCCGTCTCCGTCACGCCGTCTCATTGGTCACTCTGGTCCAATATATGCTGTCTCGTTCTCTCCGTCTAGTGCCTATTCTGGCCCTCTCAGCTCCAACAACCCGAAACACCTACTTTCCTGTTCTGCGGACAAATCCGTGAGACTTTGGTCTCTTGAGACCTGGACCTGCCTCGTCGTATACAAAGGCCACGACTCTCCAGTCTGGGACGTTACCTGGGGCCCTTTCGGATCATACTTCTTGACTGGCGCACTTGATCGAACTGCTCGCCTCTGGAGGACCGACGCTATCGAAGACCTCCGCATGTTCGTTGGGCATGACAAAGACGTGGACACTGTATGCTTCCATCCAAACAGCGCCTACGCTTTTACCGGCAGCAGCGACAGGCATGTTCGCATGTGGGCCGTCACAAACGGATTCTGTGTCCGCATGTTTACAGGGCACAGCGGCAACCTTACCTCTATGGCTTGCAGCCCAAGCGGAAAATTACTCGCCACCGCCGATGACGCTGGTACCATCATACTCTGGGATCTCGGTAAAGGGCACCTCAAAAAGCGTATGCGCGGCCATGGCAAAGGTGGCATCTGGTCCCTCAGCTGGAGCGCTGAATCCACTGTTCTTGCTTCTGGTGGTGCGGATGGCACCGTGCGTATCTGGGACGTTGAGATACCTAATGATGCTAGTGGCCAGGGGAGAATCATTGGGGAGGGTGGTGCTGGACAGAAGATTGATGGCAGTGCTGCTGCGACGGGTGCAGCAACAAAAAAGAAGGGCAAGGATGTTGTTGTGACCTCTGATCAGATCAGCGCGTTTCCTACTAAGAAGAGCCCGGTCTACAAAGTGAAGTTCACGAGGGGGAACTTTGTTGTGGCTGGCGGCGCTTATCTTCCATGAGGCGGGGAATATTGAAGAAAGAAAATGGCGTTCGGTACTGCGCAATTCGATTGCTACAAGGCGAAGGCGTCTTGACTTGATACCCTTTCTATCGGGATCAGGCGTGGATTATATGCATGCCTCTTCATCACATGCGCGCTGATCGTTACTCTCATCGTGTACACTATCAAATTTAGAGTCAGCAATCGGAAATCAATAATCCGTTCATCCCCATAGGCGTTGCAAAAGATACATAAGACCTTTCTTGAGGTAAGGATTTGTTCTATAGCGCCAATTCGACTTTCATCAGAATGTAGAAAAAGATTTCAGAAAGTGTTGATATAGCAGGTCTTTACGAGGCTCGAACGTGGCTTTGAGATTTAAATATATCTTGACAATCAACGATGACGGCGGTATTTATCTTGGGCATTAGGTACTCAATATGCTCCAAACAAAGCTATATCTTACTAATGAACAAGAACAATGGACTATCTAATAAAGATACTCCCTACAAAGAACCATCTCAATCATCCAGCCACCAACCTGCTCGCAGCCCCTTCATAGCACCACTCAAAGGTATAACCAAAATGGGGCCCACAACCTACACAGCCCCAAAAACCAACAAAGCACCCACACGCAGACAACGCGATATAACTCCAGATCAAAAGAAACCCTCGTCTAGTGTCCCTTAGGCATACTCTTTGGTCCCTTATTCCTCTAGGCATACTCTTCGGGTTCGGGTTCGGGTCCGGTGGTCAAGGAAAGAGGAGAGTGTGGGGAGGTTGGGGGTTTGTAAAGATGGGAGGGGTGACTTATATAGGGGGTGCAATGTGGAAAATCTGGTGGGAGCTTGGGAGGGCTTGAGATGGCTTGGATTTGAGAGCAAGAAGGCGGTCGGTCGAAGCCACAATCCGCAGATTTTTCTCTTCCACTTATGAACTCAACATTGGAATTCTTGATTTAGTGGTTGACTGCGGATCATGTGTGGGCTCAAGCCTCAATATCTCTGGACTTCTGGGATCTCCACCCTCAAAGAGGCTCGGGCTTGGGTTTTCCCCACGATGGCGTGGCTGCCTAGGGAATGGGAACCAAGTTTTTGCCATTATGGGAACGGTATTTCACGTGATGTAGCAGAACAGGAGGTTATATCACGAATTATGTTCAGGCTTGATATAGTTGTCTTATGGCACTTCTTCAGCACTTTCACCAGTCAGGTCACTCTCTTCGCCGTCCTCGAGATCACCTTCTTCACTCCCTTTGTTCTCCGACACCTTATCCGCGCCGCCTGCCTCCTCTTTGTCGTTCACAGAATAGCCTAGCAATTTCCACAGCTCCATTTGTACATCTTTCGTATTGTGCTTCGTCTTGATGACAGCATACTGGCCGCCGAAATGCGAGGGTTTTCCTTCTCGCAAAGCACGCAAGTGGTCAGGGCCGAGTAGGGTAGGTAGATTATAGTAGGGTATGTAGTGAGATTTGTAGTAGTGCATTGCGTAGGGCGGTGGGCCTGAACTTTCGACCTGGCTATTGGGAGCGGCATCTTGAGCCGATACTTCTCCGTCCAGACCCAGCCAAAGCACCGCACCGACCTGATTTTGTTGGGAGATGGTTTCCCGACCCTTGCAAGCAGCAATGTATGCTGCACGTCTGGAAGCAAGATATGACAGTTTCTTCGCCACACTTTTTCGTAGGATTTCGAGCACGATTGTATCCATATCTTCGCGCCAGATGATCTCGGGGACTTTGATGCTGGAGTCCTCTTTCCAGCGATAGGGCATCATTTTTCCGTATGTGTTTTGGTGCATGGCAGAGACACTCTTGATTACATGACGAGACCCAAGGATATGGGTACCAGAAACCGCTCGGGAAGGACGCTCGTCAGGGGATGCTGGCTTGGGGGACGCTTCTGGTTTATCAGGATTGATTTCTCTATTCCCGTCGGTATTAGGGCTTGACGACGGCTCTATTGTGAGATTTGGAAGGTGCCATGGCGCTCCTGTTGTTGGATGCGTTGCTAAACCAAAAGGGATCTGGAAGTAGATAGGGAGACGAACGCTTGTGACAAGGCAGATCCGGGGCGGAGTGGACAGAGCTTGGGCTGCGAAATGTCAGCTTATTTCTTGGTCTCAGACAAGAAGAGTGTATACCGTATGGATTTTTCTGGAGCTTCAATTGAAAAGGTGATTTGTCACCGCTCGGACGCGGTTTTCCCTCTCTGTGACGATTTCGAGCAGCAACCAGATGGGGATCGAGCAACGGGGATAATGGCAGGGAAAGAGTAGAAGAAGCTAGACATCGTGATCGAGCATCATCATCTTGTGCTTCCGGGTCGCGGGCTTCGGGCTGCACGCTCGGCGTAGCAGCAACGTCTTCCTTGGTCTTCTTTACCAAGGCTAGTAGCTCCGCATTGGACAATTGCTTCACGACTGGGTGCCGAGGTCGGCGCCGTGATAAGGTCCTAAGGCTGCGCGAACCACATAATTGCAGGTGCAAAGGTCCTTTTGGCTGCAAGCATCCTCTCATTAGCCCTGACGCGTCTCTAGAGGCACCATTCTATGACCGGGTAGGGGTAGAGAGCAATTGCGGAGAATTCTGCCAAGCACCCTTGGCGCGTAGTGAATCCTATCAAGCTAGGGACTTACTCTTGTATTTGCTGCTCGCCCTTCGAAAAAATGCTCAGTCTTTGGCGGGGTCCTATGCCTCCCATAACAAGTGCAGCTGCTTTGCGCAATGTGTCGAGGCTAGGCTTGAGACGCTTCTCCGAACAACATCAGGCGCAGCCAACGAGAGGATGGGTGCCAACGCCATATGTGACTGAAACAATCGTATGTCTCCTGAATTCTGTCGTACATTGGTTATGGCGAGCTGACTGGCTAGGGAGGTGGTTGGCGGACTCGTAAAGCTGTCTTTTCTCAAAAAGACCTGATACCGTAGCTGACCATTTCAAAAGATGACATCTTCTCACGACTGCTTATGGTACGACCCCATGCGAGTCGTTGCGGGCGGCTATATACTAAAACCGTCTCCCCAGGAGCGCATCATCTGCCTCAATGGCGCCGTCGACGAATCAGTTTCCGCCTCTATCGTAGCCCAACTCCTCTTCTTAGAAGCGGACGCCCCAGAGAAGCCTATAAACCTCTACATAAACACGCCTGGTGGCTCAGTCACCGCCGGTCTCGCCATCTACGACACCATGACCTACATCTCCTCCCCAGTCACTACCACATGCGTAGGTCAAGCCGCGTCTATGGGCTCTCTACTGCTTTGCGGCGGCGCGCCAGGGAAGCGGTTCTGTCTGCCCCATTCCAGCGTCATGGTGCACCAGCCGAGTGGGGGTTATTTTGGGCAGGCGAGTGATATTGCCATTCACGCGAAGGAAATTTTGAGAGTGAGGGAGCAGTTGAATCACATTTATAAGAGGCATTTGACGAAACCGCATAGCTTGGAGGAGATTGAGAGGATGATGGAGAGGGATAAATTTATGGGGGCAGAGGAGGCGCTGGATTTCGGGATTATTGATGAGATACTGGACAAGAGAAACAAGGACGAGAGTAAGAAGGACAACTTGTAAAAAGATGTATGAAATTTTGTAGCCTTACCGAAACCATCTCAACCTTAGAGTTTCCGGGAGCTCTTTTAGCGTGCAAATTTGGTGTTCAGATACACGCTAGCCGGAGCCTTGTCAAGAGCTCCAAAAAAACTATAACATCCTCTTCAAGTTTTCGCAAGCAGCACTTTGACGTCACACTCTTCAACGCTTCTCTCGTAACAAGATGTCGGACAACGGCGGCGACGATTATGATGATGATGTCGGGTACGTAGCACCTCCCATGTCTCCCCCCAACGCGCCAACAAAATGGGATACGCAACCTCGTCACCATCACCCCCACATTCCAACCTTTGGTACGACCCAAAAACCCACACTGACTACATCAGCGAATACGAGCCCGAAGAGCCCGAATTCAACGACGAGGAGCCCGAGTACGCCCAAGACCCCGACGACCCAGAACACGCAGCTTCCACGGCGGCTCAAACACCCGCTGGAGGCCTCGCAACCGATGACCCAGATGCGCAAGTTCCGCTGACGAATGGTGCGCAAACGCCCGGGAGGAATATAGTGGAGGTGAATACGGGAGACGGACCGAAGAAGAGTGGGGTGGTGGGATTGAGGGAGAAGAGGATCGATGATGATAAGCGGAGTACGACGCCGTACATGACGAAGTATGAGAGGGCGAGGGTTTTGGGGACGAGGGCGTTGCAGATTAGGTATGTCAGGATCGACTACGTGGTTTTGGGGGGTGGGGATGGGGTGTCGAATACTTGAGGGAAGGTAGATACGAATGATGAGAGGAGAAGGCGAGCTCGGTGGTCGCCAGGGGATGGGGAAGCATTCGCAGAAGAAAAGGAGCGTTGCGAGCAACGAATAGCTAATTTTTTGAAAACAGTATGAACGCCCCAGTGCTAGTTGACCTCGAAGGCGAAACGGATCCTCTTCAGATCGCTATCAAGGAGCTGAGGGAGAAGAAGATCCCTCTGATTGTGAGGAGATATCTGCCTGATGGCTGGTATGATATCTTAGAAAAGGCACTGTGTTATTCTGCGCTGACTACGAATAGGTACGAGGACTGGACATGCGAGGAGCTACTTTGATGGGGTTGGAGTAATGGCTTCTATGATTGGCGTCGACAAGGACACTGGTCACCGTACATTCTAAAAGGCGCATACTAGCAAATCTGTAACTCTAGATGCAGGCGAGATCTTCAAAAAAAAATCCTTCATTTGCCTACTTCTTCTTGTCTCGTGGACCCTAACCTCATGCTACGCTTTGCAGCAGGATCGTCCGGACACAACGGGCCCACAATCCTCCCCTTTGGATAGCGCATGCCCAAGTGATGATCATCTTCCATCGGGCGTGACAGACTCGGCGCTTTCCTTTCGTCTGCGATTAATCGCCAGGCTAGCACCGGGCTTCAAAATCTGCGTCGGAATTGCACGATGGATCATGTCATGGTGAATTGACTACCTCGATACCCTCTCACTGTGCTGAGGACTAATCTTGCGGGTGGATATAGTAGTAGTGATGTCTGTAGACCTATTCTGTCAGGGGATTGGGACATCTTGCTGCACCTCTCCTGTTTGATAAGCAGGAGATCCGCTCAATTTTCCGACGACCATTGGCAATATCTTGTCGGCACTCTCGCTGCACCTCATCCCCTTTTCGCCTTCATTGCTTGACTCTGTATCTGCATAGAAGCTTTCTTCACCTCTGACTCCTCCAAGATTCAAGATCCCGATTGGCATCTTGCGCTCCTTGGCTCTTTTCACCAGTCTCCAAGCTGAATATGTCGCCAAGCTGCTTCCAATAACAAGAATCCGGCCAGCGCTATCGATAGCCTCTTCAGCACCCGTCTTAACGTGTGGTGCGATGGACTCCCCAAACATGACCACGGCAGGTTTCAGAACTCCAGCTGTCGAATTGGTTGACCAAGCGCCATCGCTGTCGGTCTCGACTCGAGCTTTGGTGCCATTTTCCAAAATCGGAGGGTTTGCAAGACAGGTAGGACATGAAGGATACCGGAAGGTGGTATACGGCGCATCTGGAACGTCCACGTCGCCGTCAGGATTACTTTTGAGCCCTTTCGCTCTTCTCTCTGCTGGGTTCTCTGAATCCAACGCTCCAACTGACAGCATCTCCTCAAGAAAAGCTGCCCATTGCGGATTCAGTGTCGATAATGACCTTTGGAACTCTTCTCGCGGAAGCTGATTGTGGCAATGAATGCAAATTAGCGCGCGTAGATAACCATGCAGCTCGATTGTAGGGAGTTCGGGATGTGCCATCGAATGGAAGGAATCGACATTCTGAGTGACCACGCTGCTGATGATTCCTAGCTTTCCCAACTCTTTCACTGCTTGATGTCCGGCGTTCGGTCTGGCTCTATGTAGATTGGTCCAGCCTAAGTAACTTCTTGCCCAATACCTCTTTCTTGCTTCATGGTTCGTTATGAATTCGTTGTAGTAGATCGGTCGATACGTCCTATTCAGGGTATATGTCCCTCCAGTGCCACGGTAGTCAGCCAGTCCTGATGGTACCGATATCCCCGCCCCAGTAAGCAGGACCGTCTTAGTCGAGTCATGGTTTGGGGGAGAGTCATGAACATTAGATGGTCCTGGGGCAGACAGGAATTTGGTCAAAGCATGCGTTGCTCCTGCAGGTGTATTCGCAAAGCGAGGTAAGATAATTGGTGGTGGTAGGGGCCCAGTATAGGGTATCCGCATCAAGGGTTTCTGCATGAAGAGGCATATATGCGGTTGTGAAGAGATCGAAACGTAGAAAGCGGTTCCTGGAGATCAACGTCATGGACTTTGGCTAGGGCGCAAGCGCCCGCAACGGGTCCAGCCTAGAATTTTCGCTACCGGCGGGACAAGTTGCTCTCTATCACTATCACTGTTTTTATTGCATAGGCTATTGGGTTGGCATTCTCTCTTGCAGAAGTGGCAATTGGGGCAATCACCCCGGTGGTGAGACCTTGTTGGTCGCTCACATGCAGCCCTCTCGAGGCTCGCAAGCCGTTGGGTTGGGGCTTCAGTTCTTCAGCAGCTCCACGCTCGGTCACCGCTGCGCCAGCCCTGGAACTTCTTGGCGGCTCCTGGGGCCCTCGCGTGTCAATAATTTACAGCACCACCAGTCTTGTACCACACTTACATTAGTGGCCTCTACCACCTACCGCACACGCGCCTTCCTCTTCATATCGTGTAACGATATTCGGCGTCGATTGACTCCTAGAATGGCTTCCTTGAGTCAGAAGCGCCAGCATGGCGGCCACTCTCATGCTGGCCACCACCACCACGACAATACCTACCTCGTTTCTACAAATAAGAAAGACGCAGGCGTCCGCATTACACGAATCGGTCTATACGTCAACTTTTTCATGGCAATTGGCAAAGGACTTGGTGGCTACTTCCTCAATTCGCAAGCTCTAGTCGCGGACGCCTTTCATTCTCTTACAGACCTGGTCTCTGACTTCTTGACATTGGCCACGGTATCTTGGTCATTGAAGCCTCCTACAGCACGATTTCCTGGCGGCTATGGTAAGATTGAAAGCTTGGGATCTTTGGGGGTTAGCAGCCTTCTACTTGCAGGCGGCCTAGGGTTGGGCTGGCATTCTGTTGAAATACTATATTCGCAATTCTTCTTCGACGCTGCGGCTTCAGCAGGAGATCATGCTCATGAGCATAGTCACAGCCATGGCGGCTCGATGTTTGGACATTCGCACAGCCACAACCCAGCAGACATGGGGATTCCCAACCTCCATGCGGCCTGGATTGCTGGCGGCTCAATCATTGTGAAGGAGTATCTGTATCGTGCCAGTACGTCGACATGCTAACCATGCTCTAATTCCCTGCTAACGTGTATTTTAAAGCCATGAAAATCGCGAAGGAGCGCAAGTCCTCTGTCTTGGCTTCGAACGCCGTTCATCACCGAATAGATTCATTAACTAGTATCGTTGCCCTCGTCGCCATTCTCGGCTCTCACGTCCTAGACAACGTCTCTTGGCTCGATCCCGTAGGAGGCCTGGCCGTCTCCATGTTGGTCATCAAAGCTGGCTGGGGAAATACTGGCTCCGCGTTACTCGAGCTAGCAGATGTGGGTGTTACTGATGACATCAAGAGCTCGGTCCGGAAAGCCGCTACAAAAGCTCTTGCTGAAACCCCATTCGCTTCTGGGGTGATAAGGGGCCAGGAAATCCAAGTCCAAGATATTCAAGGAGTCAAGGCGGGGCAAAACTACCTTATGAATGTTGAGCTTGCAGTCCCAGGAGAGTGGTCCGTCAAGGAAACACGAGTGATAGAGGACGCTGTACGAGAACGGGTTGGCGCAAAAGTACGAGGTGTACGGAGGGTGAGGGTTAGATTCGTGGCTAAGAGTGAGGAGACACCAGACTTTGCGGACGAATTCATTGGTGCCGATGTGAGCCCAAGAAGCAGCCCTGAACCAGAAGAAGAGGCAGGGCACGATCATGGCCACGATAACAATCACGGCCACTCTCACGAAACTTTTATCTCGAATGGCGATGCTAAGAAAAGGAGGTGAACCTGGAGACCCAGCTCCGAAGGCACAGCGTGTTGTCCATAATCCAGGCTTGAACAGCATTGCATAGCGAAGGCGTACTGGATGTACTGTACTTCCGTCCTATTCCTCGAACGGTAAAGTCCACTTTTTGGCGGCTGAATAGATTTAGGTAGGATTCGGCGGGTGCTAGGCCCAACGTTTGGGTTCTCTCCAACGGGAGGAAAGTAACGAGAGATAAGATTAAGACGTTTAGACTGTACATTCTCGCTGCAGATAAAGCGCGTCGACCTACATGGGTTACAAAAGAATTCACCTCATCCGTTCTTTGCCTTTGTCATTGCTTTTACATAGAATTAGTTACGTCATTTCTCGTCGCGTATTACAACGGCTTGGGCTGCGCTCTTCTCCGTCTAATACAAAAGATCAAAATTGTGTAGTCTCTCCATAACGAAAAGGCAAGGGCAATGGCTGCTAGTCCACTATATCTCGGGTTCGATCTGTCCACCCAACAGCTCAAAGGTATCGCCGTTGCTTCCAACCTCAAAGTGGAGTACCAGGCCGTCTTTGACTTCGACGCGGATGCTAGCGGCTTTGGTGTTAAGAAAGGGGTACTCACCAATGAATTCGACCGCGAGGTTTTTGCGCCTGTTGCAATGTGGCTCCAAGCTATCGACGCAGTGCTGGCGCGGCTCCAAGAGAAAGGCGTTGACTTTAGTAGAGTCAGAGGTATCAGTGGTGCAGGCCAGCAGCACGGCAGCGTCTATTGGAGCCAGGAGGGCGAGCATAGCTTGAAAGAACTGCACAAGGACAAGACGCTAGAGGCCCAGTTAGATCATGCATTCTCGTACCCGTACAGTCCCAACTGGCAGGACGCCAGTACTCAGGAGCAGTGCGACGCATTCGATCAGTATCTGGGAAACGAGACGGAATTGGCCCTGAATACGGGCAGCAAGGCTCATCATGTAAGCCAATTCCCGATTTTACCTAAGCCTTCTAAATCGGCTTCTCTGGTCATTTCTCTTCTCTTCAGGCTTGGTGTCAGGAGAAGTGGCAATTGTGAGAGTTACGAAGCACGAAATATGTAGCACCCAATTTTCTCAAGAGCCAAGAATATCCCTGTCTGCGCTCAAGATGAGCTGTGTTTAAGCCATGATTGGCTCTTGGATAGCTCTAAATGAAAAATTAACTACATTAATCGAAAGCACTGTGTGCTAAAGTCGATTCCGTCAGCGTCCAAGACCACCACTTATTCTGACACCAAGCCTGTCGTGTTCCTCGAGGGTCCTCCAGTATTTCAGGGCCACATAGACAGGTTCTACCAACGAATACCATCATCCATGCTCCGATGGTTGATCGAGTCAGTCTTACCCGATCTCGTTATATCGATGCTGACTTGTGATTCGCAGCGTTTCACAGGACCTCAAATACTTCGCTTCAGGACTAAACATCCCAAAGAGTACAAAGCTACTTCTCGTATATCTCTTGTATCTTCATTCTTAGCCTCTATATTTCTCGGCAAGATAGCCCCAATAGACATTTCCGATGTCTGCGGAATGAATCTTTGGGATATCAAAGCCGGCAAGTACAACGAGAAGCTCATGACCCTGGCAGCTGGATCGTCAGACACGACCGATCTCGAGAGCAAGCTTGGACATGTGCCAGAGGATGGAGGAGGCAGCTTTGGCTCTGTGAGCCCTTACTTCGTGGAGCGATATTGTTTCAATCCCTCCTGCGTGATTGCGCCATTCACTGGCGATAACCCTTCGACGATTCTTGCTCTTCCTCTTCGACCGCATGATGCTATAGTCTCTCTCGGAACATCTACAACTTTCCTTACGTCGACGCCTCACTGCAAGCCTGATCCAGCTGTCCACTTCTTCAATCACCCTACCACCGCTGGACTGTACATGTTCATGCTCTGCTACAAGAATGGTGAACTACCCTTCTGTATTCCTCATCTCAATATGCTCACGTTTCCAGGTGGTCTCGCCCGCGAACAAATCCGCGACGCCCTCGGTCCCATTCCCCCAGGCAGCACGGATCCCTGGACCCTCTTCAACCAGCATGCCACATCCACCGCTCCCCTCGGTGCCAACATGCCCAGCTCCCCACTCAAGATAGCCGTTTATTTTCCACGCCCAGAAATCGTCCCCAACGTCGCCGCAGGGACATACCGCTACACCTACACGCCTGAGCACCCCGTCAAATCCAACCCCAACGCGTGGAAGCTTCCCACAGATGATTGCCGCGCGATCATCGAATCACAGCTGCTTTCGTTAAGACTACGAAGCAGGAACATCGTCGCTGCCCCATCCCCTAACCTGGACAACCTCCCCGCACAACCGCGACGAATCTACCTCGTTGGCGGCAGCAGTCAGAACCCCGCCATCGCCAAAATTACAGGGGAGGTGCTTGGTGGAGTGGAAGGTGTCTACCGCCTCGATGTTGGTGGGAATGCATGTGCGTTGGGGAGCGCGTATAAGGCTGTTTGGGCCGTGGAGAGGAAGGCTGGAGAAACGTTTGAGCAATTGATTGGAGGGCGGTGGAGAGAGGAGGATTTTGTGGAGAGGGTGGCTGAGGGGTATCAGAGGGAGTTGTATGAGGAGTATGAGAAGGGGGTGGAGGCGTTGGCGGCGGTGGAAAAGGAGGTGTTGGGGCGGAAGGAGGGGGATGTGGGGAAGGCTGGGAGTACGGGGGCAGGGCAGGTTTGAGTGATGCTTTGTGGGCGACTTTGAGTCGAAGAAGGGTGCTATGTCGCATGGAGGATTCGCTTAAGGCTTGCGTCAAGCTGTGCCATTATTTTGATCATCTTATAGATTTCTAGATTGTTTCATCCTATCCCTGCTTGCGGAATGTAAGTCTCGAAGGGTAAGTATTTACACGAATTGAAGGCAGTAATGAGGTAGAACTCTCCTCCAGGTATTTTACCTATTATTAAATTATCACCAACCCCATCAATCCCATAGCCACAATATACGCCAGTCCCGTCAATCTTAGTAATGCCCAATCTACGCTCACTCCCCTCGAAACCGACCCGACAGCAGCACTAGGCTTGACGGCATTGACCGTAGGTTGCGAACTCGAGCCTGAGCCTGAAGTACTATTCGTTAAGGAACCAGGTGGTCCATTATTCCCAAGCGCCGACAATATCATTCCCCCAAGAGCGCCCTGAGAAGCCGCCGCGCCTGTCATAGATACTCCTAGTGGCAGCGTAGCAGTGCCTACCACGATATCGCCATCTTTGACGAATGCAGACACTGCGGGGCCGGAGTAGGTGATGATACTATTGCCTTCTGTGACGACTTCGCCTTGAGTGAGGATGAGTTGGTCGTTAAAGTTCTCGGTTGGTATAGCGGTTCCGGCTGGGTTGAAGGCGTGCGTTGTGCCGTCTATAACGAGAGCGCTGGAGCCGATTGAGATAGTAACTCCGGATATGGTGGTTTGGGAGCCTTGAGAGATTGTTTGGGAGGCTATGACTAGGGCACCATTGGAGGCTATTTGGACTGGGTTACCAGCGATTAGGAGTGGGGCTTGAGTTGGGGTAGTTTCGCTGTTTGATGGCAAGGCATAGGTGCTGGAGCCTAGAACGATATTGCTGCTTCCGACTGAGAGGATGGTGCCGGAGATCGTAGTGGCTGGACTTCCTTGGCTGATGGTTTGGCCTGCTATGACAAGGCCACCGTTTGGAGCTGTTTGTATAGCCTGGCCTCCAATGGAGAGGCCAGCTGGAGTGGGGTTGGCAGCAAGAATACCTGGAGGTGGATATGTACTGCCTCCTACGATGATATTGCTGCTCCCAATGGAAACTAATGTACCGGCTATGGTGGCTTGTTGCCCCTGAGCAATGGTCTGGCCGGCGACGACTAGACCACCGTTTGGTGCTGCTTGTACGGCTTGGCCTCCAACTGGAGGCGGAGTATTGGCGGGAAGAGCATAAGTGCTGCTTCCTAGAACGAAGTTGCTGCTTCCGACGGAGACTACTGTACCGGAAATAGTGGCTTTTTGGCCTTGAGCAACGGTCTGGCCTACGACAACCAAACCACCGCTCGGTGCGGGCTGTATTGCTTGGCCTACGACCGCTGGTGGAGTATTGGCGGGTAAAGCATAGGTGCTAGAGCCGAGAACAATGTTGCTGCTCCCAACGGAGAGTACTGTCCCAGACACAGTCGCCTGACTTCCTTGGGCAATCGTCTGACCTGCAGCAATTATACCACCATTTGGAGCGGTCTGTATGGCTTGTCCGGCAACAGCGAGAGGAGCAGGCGCTGCAAAAGCTGTGGGGACTACGGCCCCAGAGAGTGCAAATATGCTACCATCCACGGCCACATTGTTCGAGCCAACAGATACCACTGAGCCCGCAATGGTAGCCTTGTTCCCCTGGGTAATTGTCTGACTTCCTATGACCAAGGCCCCTGCTGGCGCTATTTGTATACTCTGGCCGCCAATCGATGGTGGCAGAGTATTTTGGAGAGGTGAAGCGTTTGGAGCAACAGGAAGTGCTTGTGTGTTGCCGCCAACAACCACATTATTGGCAACCACAGACACTACATCTCCATTAACTGTGCCTTGGGCCCCCCGCGCAATGGTCTGACCAGCTACGTGCAAAGCACCATCTGGGCCTACATTAGCAGCCTTCCCGCCAACCGACAAGGATGGTGCAGGTGTTGCTACGTGTTGAGCAATTCCGATTACAGGCGCAGCGTAGATCTTCCCATCATTCGCTACCGAGACTCGAGGTGGCGCATTATTGTTAGCTGGCTGAACCGGTGCAGCATAGATGTTTCCATTGTTATCTACAGAGATTGTAGGTGGTGCAGCAGCATTGGCTGGCTGAGGTGCGGCGGCTCCTGCCGCAGCTGGTACATTATTGGGTACTGCGCCTGGTATTGCTGGTGAGTTGTGAGAGCCGCTGTCAACCAGTATACCGCCATCTGAGCCGACCACTAAAGGTGCGGGTTCGTTCTGCGATGGTTGCTGATTGGTGCCAGCTTGAGAATTGCCGTTCGGCTGGTTGGGAACAATGTGGTTGGCACCAGTTGGTGTGTTGCCAACCGGCTGATTAGCGGCATTCTGATCGTTGTTGGGTAGGGTCTTGTCGTCTGGGTGGTTGAGGATACTCGGAGTTCCTTGTAAAGTCCCAGGTGTCGCTGGCGCAGCAACAGCAGCGGCGGCGGCAGACTGGCCCGGCTTTACTGGAGCAGGATCAAAACCTCCCTCTTGCGGATTGTAAGGCATTCCTTGTGGCTGTGCATTATCTGCAGGAGTAGGACCTCGGTTGTTGGAGTTCGCAGCATTGGGGTTGGCCTGTGGTCCAGGTTGCTCATTGGGAGCAGCAGAGGCAGGAGCTTGGTTGTTGTTATCCACGGGATTTGGATTGCTTTGCGGTTGACCTGGGCTGACTGGCGCTTTCTGTGGGTCGTTAGCCGCGTTGCCAGTTGGTGGCGTAGCCGGTGTTGGAGGTGCATTCTGCGGATCGGCCTGAGATGGTGCAGCGGCACTTTGAGCAGGGTTTTGAGGTGGGTTTGCTACCGCTGTAGGTTGTGGTAGATCTGGTGTAGGGGCGGCTTCAGCCATAGCGGGTACCTGGCACATCTTGAAGTCAGCATTACTACATCAACCCGGGAAATTGAGTAGCAATCTTGGGAGTAGTTCTTGGGTGACAACCCGCAATTCCAGTCCAGAAAGATGTCCTGAAGCCCTAGAAAAGCTTTCGAGTGGGAAAGAAAGACTCCGAAATGTGCCTTACAGCTGTAGCAGCAGCAGGCCCATCGGCGGTGGTGACCGGTCCACCCCCAACCTGAACAGGAGCCAATTGAGAAGCTTTCTTCAAGATACTGGGCGGATCCCAGGCGCCATAGAATAGCGGCTCACAACTTGCCCATGAAGGCGCAACATTGGTCAGGTCTGCTGGCAAGGAAATACGTGGATTCACAATAGCTGGGCAGCCTTCCTTTGAAATAGTGCTCGTGACGATAGGCGTGTAGTAGAGATCACTGAAATTAATGGTATGGAATCCGCCAGCCACTTCATATTCGTCGCAATTTGGTCCTGGATTTAACACGGTCCCGTACGCCAAAAACCTGGACGAATAGTCCAGTGTCTTCTCGGCAAAGGACGGCGAGAAAGTGATGATATCAGATACTCCACACGACTGAGTCGCCTATTTTGGTGTCAGCGCTACTCTTTGGAGGCGAAGTCTGGCTCGTTAGAGATGTCTCAAGAGCAGCAGAAAGCTCTCAAATCATATCTTATGAGTCAGAAACCTGCACCAAATAGAGCAAAGATCTTGGAAGAGGTTTGATCGTACCTGAAGAGACGTGTAAACAACATAGACGGATGGGGACGTGCTGAGTATCAGTCAGCAAAGCCCAGGGGCTCAGGCATCCGTCCTCTTACAAAGTGAATCCATTCTCAACCTGCGTGTATACTTGTCCTGGTATAAAAGAAACATTCGAAGGGCCCGCCGCTTGCTCTGGCTCCCAAAAGATTAAACGAACTCCTCCTGGAGCTTCTATACCACATTTGAAGCAGCTTGTAGATGCTGAAGCGAATGAGGTTGTTGTATTCAGGTAGCGAGCGTAGTGTCTAGCTTCAATGTTGACGACCCAAATCCCCCACAGTGCGAAGTGCCAGACATCAAAAGAGGGTAACATGAGCAGCACAACGTCAGCAGCGAACAACAAAGAAGACTAAAGCATCACATGAATGTCCTGTGTATTTAGTAATCTTTGACGAAAAGGCATGACTGGGGCTTCAGCCTCAGAGATAACGGCAAGGGGACGTAGCGTGGTGCCTGTCTTGATGCAGGAACGGCGGGCTTGATAGCCGGAACGCCTTGCGATTCCCTTTAAACTTGGTCCACATGATTGATCGACGTGTGCTCGCCTTCTAAAACAAGCTAAGAAACAAGAAACAGTATTCGGAAGTTCGGCGGGCGGCACAGTACATAGGGCCTGCATGCACGAAGGATCCCTCATCTCGGCATCTCCCGATGATGCTACGCGAGCCACACTTGCACCCAAAACAAATTCGAGAGGGTGAGGAAGCTACATGAGCAGAGATGAGGTAGTACAAAGCTTTTTCACTCTGTTTCAAAACACAAAGAGTTACCTGACTCATTCAAGCAGGCACTGTGGGCATCTTAGGTTCAGTGGGGGTAGTATGCAGGAAGGTGGTGGCTGAAGGCTGAAGATTTGTTTTAGCGCAAAAAGCGGCCCCTAAGGCAAAAGGCGGACTTTTCAGGCAGCAGAAACCTAAAGTAATTGTCTGCAGATCACGCATGAGGCAAGGTAGCTTACCAAAACGCATACACAAATTACCATGGTGGGCCCGATCTGGTAGCTGTACATTTCTAGCGGGATCAATGTTTACCTTGGCCGCCCCGGCAGATCGTCTCTCATTCGCGAAATTACTCAGTGGGATGCCTGAAGAACAAAGCGCATGGCTGATTGGGGTCCAAAGCTCAGGATCCATTTTTTCAGGGTTCGTTCATGGAAAGAGGATAGCTTGACGGAGATGCAAAGGACTTATCCGAGCAGAGTTTGGTTTCGCTCACCGTGTGACTGGCCTTCACGCACATCATGGGGGTGAGTGATAAACCCTCACATCAAGACAGTCGCAATACAGGCGATGTATCATTCTTACCTTGACGCACTGGTCCTTCGGCCCACTGCACTCTTCGCGTAAAGAGACATTTAATCGGCTGATATTACTTGCCTCAAACCTTCGAATCCTTTATGGCATCTTTCTGTTGAAACCTTGTAACCAAATTGATAGCTGGGTTACATTGTAGAGTTCCCGACTCATAACCATGTGAACGCTGAGGTAATTCGTCCATTCCCAGCTCTTGCGCACGAGGCTACGTGACCACTGGAGGGCCTGAACAATCGGGCGTATTCAGGTCGAGTCGCACTCTTCATTTCGGCCTGGAGGAAAAGATTGCAGGGCCGAGGCGTTTGCTTTCACAGTATAGTTCGAACTCACTCGCGATCCGAAACACCGACAGCACATCTGTACTTTGTCCCGTGCGGCAGGGTCAACGAAGTCCCTGTACCTCAAGGATTTGTCGACCTTTCGACCTCGCTACTAATCGTAGCACCTAACTAAGCCAAGCTCATACGTCCCTCACAATTGCGTCTGGCATTTCGAAATTAGTGTCTGCCCTCGAAGCCAGTGGTAACATAGCTTCAACAGCTGTAAAAGAGTTTGTCATGCGACTTTGTGTGTATAAGGACAATTTTCTCTCTTACAACTGCCATCGTTCCAACAGTTTGGCACATTGGAGTTGGGATAGGGACAGTCTTGCTTAGTATACTTGCTACCGTTCCAACAGTCAGGCTTTGTTTCGTTGTCTTCGGAATTTTTAGACGCTACTACGGAGGGACTTGTCTTTGGCGCCGATACGTGAGTCTTGTCTTTTGCTTTGGGCGCGATTTTGTCGTCCTTCACCTTCGTTCCAGCTTCTAGCCCTTTGTTCTTTTGGGCGTTGTCTTTTTTAGCCGTTGCTGAACCCCCACTCGTTTTATCTGCTACTTCAGATTTCGGCTTTCGAGCTGCACTGTCTTTCACTTTCTTCACCGCTGCCTCTTGATCTGCTTTCTTCTTTTGTTCTTTCAGCTTCTTGTTTTCCTCTTCTAACCGTTTAACCAAAGCTTGCTTCTTAACGAGATGCTCTTCCGCTTTGCGATGCTTCTCTTTCTCGTCTTTCGCTTTCTTTGTTGCGGCTTCCTTAGCCTTACGCTCCGCAACCTCCTTCTCCATATTCTTACGCTCGGCCTCTTTCTTTGTGGCATCCTTCTTCTTCTTTTTGTCGAATTTTTTCTGGGCTGCAGCGCTCAAACGCTGCTCGATAATCACCATTGCCTGCTCTTCTACCCCTAGATTCAATGCCAACGAGCCTTTTCGCTCTATCTTTGCCGCGTAAGGATGCCATATGCGGTCAGAGTCTTCCTCGCTTTTATTCCTGTCTTTGAGTACCCAGCTGACAAGATCATGGTAATTGTCGAGCTTGGTTTCCGTGGAAGCCTCAAATTGCTGCGCCATCTCCTCTAGTTTCCACTGCCCACGGCACTGAATTTCTTTCTCGCAGAGCTGCCGAGTAACAATTGTCAGGTGGCCAGATTTGATTTGAATGAGCCAGCACTCTAGCGTATTTTTAGTTTTGCTCACAGCAGTCTTTTTGTTGGGAAGAGATCCTTTCTTGACGTCAATATTGTTGGCGCCTTTAGAAGTGTCGGCGGATTTGGCTCGATTCTGGGCCGCAGGTACATCCAGAGAACCAGAAGAGTCCTTGCGCCCTCGAGGAGCATCTGGGGTCTGCGCCCTTGTTTGCGTAAAACTTGTAGAGCGTGACACCTCATGCGCGTAGTCGGAGATGATTGACTTATAGCGTTCGGTGCTTTCGCGAGATGTTCTCGTTTCACCAACTTCCTGCATGACCTCTTTTATTGCAGCTTTATCGTCTCCTTTCGCCTTCTCTAGGGCTTCTTCGATTCTGCCGATACCAATTTGAATATTCCGCTGCTTCTGATAGATGGCACCGACCCCTCTGAGAGTAAGACTGTTGACAAAGCTGTCCAGCTGAGTTGCGAAAGACGAGAGATTAGATTCCAGATCTTTAACGTCACCATGACCTTTCCAAGCCCATGCTAATTTGTCCATGGTTGACAATTTCTCATATCGCTTGACACATGCCTCCACGTCCAGTAGAGCCTGCTGGCAGTTGCGAATGTGAATGCCGAGCTGTTTTCGAATGGTTTTCTTCTTGTTGTCTACGACGTTGAGGATTGAAGTTGGATCTTCGCAATCTAAGTGGACAAGCTCAACGACGGTACGCATGGCAAAAAGCTCCTGGATAGCACGCGATTTAGCACAGTCAAACACCCTCGCGCTCTTGCTCTACCTTTCCGATTTGGTCGAACTCGCCCTTCGCAGCTTTGCATGAATTCCATAAATCCCACGCAAACTTTGCAACTGCCAAAACTTCGCTTGCGGAGACCGGCGAGGACATCCTGAGAAAAGAAAGTACACTGCAAAAGTAATGGATTCTCGAGACTGTGAGCAAACTTCTTCGATTGAGGATCACCTACCAGACATCATGGGAGATGCATCATTATATGAGTAGAGATTTGTGGCAGTGCCAGCATAATCCAGAAGTGAGCCTGGAGGTCTGCGCCCCAATGCTGCGGGATCACGAGCCAATCGGTCAAATAAAGTGACCCTACACTGTTACCAAAATCTACTCGCAAACCCAGACACACTACGTCCAGGAGACGCTTACTCTTCGCACCTATGAGAAGTGTTGCTGCTCAAAGTGAACGGGAGAGACGGGGAGTGGTGTCGCACAGTATGGTGCCCGTTGGTAGTTTTACCAGGCCGTAAAAATTACGGCAACTGTAGAAAACATAGCTAGTGCCAAGATTTCGCCCACAAAAACCTCGTCACGCAAACGCATTCCAAGCTTCTCCTGATTGCCTGTAACGATGGAAGTCCTCCCACCTGGTGGTCATAACATTGCGGGAAAACCTCTCCATGGTACTAAGAGAAGAAATTTGACTACCGATGACGCGGGGCTAAAGAGAGCTCGAATAAAAGCGGAACTCATCGACGACGGTCTGTTCCTTGAGGTCAGGGTACTTTGACTTGGCTAACGGCTGCTATAGACTATGACCCTTCCGGCCACGAAAGTCTAGACTCCCAGAGCAGTGCGGACAGCGTCGATGAGCTTGACCGCAGCGCTCCTACACCTCTCACTCCGATATCCTCAAAAGCCTCCCCCGGACACCCTTCGGACCTCTATAAATCCCACCATTGCCCGTATGAGGGCTGCAAGAAATCCTTCAATCGTCCGGCCAAGCTAGCCCAGCATCTTCGCTCACATACTAACACCCGACCCTTCGTTTGTCCCTATTCACCATGTACCAAGGACTTCCTCCGCGAGTCTCACCTGAATCACCATGTCAGATCTGCCCACTCCAACGTCCGCGACTATGTGTGCGAGTGGGAAGGTTGTGGGAAAAGCTTCCTTACTGCGACAAGACTCAGGAGGCATCATGCTGCCCATGAAGGCAGGGAGAAATTTCGATGTACGTTCACAGGCTGTGGGCAGAAGTTCCGAAAGCACGGAACTCTGCAAAAGCATATCACGATCGTCCACGAAGGTAGAAGCCCATTTACCTGTGAGGCAGTCAACCATAATGGAAATATATGTGATGCAGGTTTCGACACTGAGGGCAAATTGAAGTCTCATGCAGCGAGGGTCCACGGAGCCAGAACTTTCTTGTGTACCATATGCTCCCTTGAGGAGAACGAAATCAAACCAAAGGATATATCTGGTGAAATAGGCCCAGCATATCCAACCCACGCCGCTTTGCAAGCGCACATCGCAAGCGAGCACCCTCCAACGTGCGCAGAGTGCGGGCTCAAGTGTACGTCTCAAAGTGCGTTGAAAAGTCATGTCGAGGTCATACATGGAGGCCGCGGTGTCGATGAGCGAAGGATTCATGTTTGCCCAGAAGCGGAGTGTGGGCGAGCCTTCACAAAGAAAGGAAATCTCCACGCGCACATCCAGATCAGTCACGTTGGAAAACGATTTGTCTGCGGTGTTGTGGATGTGAAGACTATGAACCATATTGAAGATTGGGACGGTTCGAACGCCTGCGGCGAGGCTTCGACGTCAAAACGGAATCTGGAAAGGCATATACGTACTGCGCACCTAGGTCTGGAGGACTTTGGCAAGTCCCGGAAGAAGGAGAAGCGTGGTTCTCTTGATCAGCCAGCTCAGAAAAACCAAGTGTCGACTCTTACACGCCTTACTGGCTCCGGCTATGAAGATGAAAGCGGCAGGAACATTACCTGTCTGATCCAAGACTGTGATCATCGCTTTTACAGGGAATATGATCTTGAGATTCACTTGCAATCTCGTCACGGCTTAGCAGATCTTGAGGTACAAGAGGTGCTGGAGGAAGGCAAGCTATATGGCCGTTCCTCGCTCCAAGGTGCCCCAATATTCGCAACAGAGCAGGACATCGAGGCCGAGAAAGCCTTTGATAGGAAATTCGGCAAGGATGTTGCCATGGATGATTTTGACGAGTCGCTGGAAGGCGGTGGACTCAAAGACGGAGGGTTTTGGCTTGGTGGGCAATTTTACCAGACAATCACTGGACGTGACGAGGTGCTACGTGACGACCTGGGAATGAAGCAAATGATCGACGAAGATCATGAATGGGCAAATGTTGAAATGGGTGTCACTCACGACGTAGATATGATTGATCCTAGTCTTCGGTGAGAAGTCTGGCTCTCAGGTTGTACTACCTCATTGATTTCAGGACGCTCCTACGCAGCAGCTTAATTACAAAAGATCGATTGAAAATTCCAGAACCACCATAGAGATGTGAAGGAATAGTAGATCTTGTGCGTTGTAACTTTCGCTCAAAGAGATTCCCGAAATTTAGCTGGCTCGTGTGACCAACCCAATTTTCAGTATATCGCACAATCTCTTCATCCTTTCCGGAATAATAACCTTATTACTGCAGAATTGACATGTCTTACACTCACATCAACGCAAATCCCTCCCATATCAAGAGTCTGCTTTCGTAGCGGACAACACACTATACCCATGACTCCGTAGCACAGGGCCAGGCCATATACTACAGATGAGCCTCAATAACAGGTCCCACACTCGAATTCCTTGTACAGAGAGTCCTAGACTGCTTCCTAAGTTGAGAGGAAGGAAGCCCATAGAATGGATGCTCAGGTATGGTACCGTTAATCTTTGCGTTGTGCCCCACCTCTCCACAAGCGTACCAATACTGATATTGTGTGTCTGAGGTACAGGTCGAACAAGCCATCGAGGTAGCATGGAATTCACACTCCGATCAGACCCTCAAGTCCCAAGCTTTCGACTTTCTCAACCAGCTACGCTCAGACCCGCAAGGATGGCAGATCTGCTTCTCTCTTGCTTTAAGGGACAGTCGACCCTCAGAAGTAGTACGCCATGTATCTCTAGATATCGTCAATAATGCTATCAAGACTGGGCAGCTAGGTGACCAAGATTTGACCTTTATAAAAGACAACATCGTGGCATACATGCAGAGTACCTACGGTGCTACAGAGAATGGGAAAGTCCAGCCTGACCTGGTGTCCATTCAGAACAAGATTACCCAGACTGTCACGAACCTCTTTACGGCATTGTACGCGACGCAATGGACGTCCTTCTTTCAAGATATTCTCGGGTTGACGGGAACAATTGGCTCTGCAACGAAGGACAACAAGCCTGGAGTCATACTGTATCTTCGGATCCTCATCTCGGTACATGATGAGATCGCCGACGTTCTTGTACCTCGCTTGCCTGAGGAGCAGGGAAGGGACAATGAACTTAAAGATCTGGTTAGACAGCGGGATACCAAAATGATTGCATCTTCGTGGCATGAAGTACTTGTGCAGTGGAAATCGAGAGATTTTACGGTCGTCAGACTGTGCCTGACAACCATTGGCAGATGGGTATCCTGGACGGATATTTCTCTCGCAGTGAACGATTCACTTCTCCATCTACTCTTCGAGTATCTGAACCCTCAGCATATTTCTGATAGCAACAGCCAAATCGACGAGGAAAGGGACGCTGCAATCGAGGCATTTATCGACATCCTAGGCAAGAAGATGAGCGCTAGTGACAAGATTGAGCTCATAGACGTTCTCAAGATCAACGAGGCTGTGGCACAGCTCGTAGGTAGCCGTGAGCTGTCAGAGATGCGTTCTACTGCAACCTACGACACAGATCTAGCAGAAGGTGTAGCTAAACTGGTTAATAATACTGTCTCTGATATAGTGAGAGCTCTAGATGCTTCGCAAGACAACGACCAAGTATCGCGACGCGGCGTTGCACAGCTCAAGACTTTTCTACCACACATCCTACGCTTTCTCTCTGACGAGTATGATGAGATTTGCTCTACCGTCATACCTTGTGTGACAGACCTTCTTACACTTATGCGTAAGAGAGCTAATTCGAACAGCATAGTGACGTCTGAGATTTCTCCTATGCTGCCACTCGTCCTGGAAGTCGTGATTGCAAAGATGAAGTACGATGAAACATCCTTTTGGGGTCATGACGACACTCAGACCGACGAAGCAGAATTTCAGGAGCTTCGGAAACGTTTGCATAATCTGCAAAAAGCAGTCGCCGCTGTCGACGAAAACGTGTATATTGAGAATGTCCGAAATCTCGTTTTATCAACCTTCGACAAATTTCGCAGCCAGAATGGGCAACTCGATTGGAGAGAACTAGAGCTAGCATTATATGAGATGGACCTGTTTGGAGACCTAGCTTATAAAAATGGCGGTCTTTACAGCAAGACTAAGCCAGTCACGCCAGCCGCAGAGCAACTGATCGGATTGATGTTCAAGCTTGCCGATACAAGTATTTTATCCTTCCCAACTCGCGATGATAGCCCGCTGATTAAGTACAGATATCGCTTCATTCTCACATCCTGCTGTCCAGCTACAGTACATGGTGATCTGCGAACGGTACTATGCGTTCTTTGAGGCAAACCCGCACCTCATCACTCCAGTCTTAGAGAACTTCGTACGCTTCGTGCATCACGACCATGTCAAGGTCAGGATGAGGTCCTGGTATCTATTCCACAGATTCGTTAAGCATGTACGGCAACATATCGGAGATATCGCGGAGACTGTGATCCTAGCTTTGAGTGACCTGCTTCCAATCAAAGCCGAATTATCTGAAGAGCCATCCGAGACCGACAACGATGACATCTCGTCCAGTGCGAGTGATCAATCTGCAAATGCAAGATTCAACAGTCAGCTGTACCTGTACGAAACTATTGGTTGCATCTGTTCTGCCCGGGCAGTCCCGGTGGACATCCAGGTAGTGCTTGTCAGATCCATAGTCAACCCACTTTTCTCTGACCTCCAAGCCCATATTGGTCAAGCTAAAGCTGGTGACAAGCGGGCTGTTCTACAGGTTCATCATCTAATCATGGCGCTGGGCACCCTCGCCCGGGGCTTCTCAGATGGGACTCCTGCAAACAACTCGCTCACGGCTACGCCGCCTCCCAAGGCGATATCTGATGAGTTCGCCCAAACTGCTGAAGCTGTCCTTCTTGCCCTGGAGGGCCTCGGGTCGTCCTTCGAGATTAGAGAGGCCTCGAGGTTCGCATTCACTCGGCTCATCGCGCCTCTGGGAAATCGCATTCTATCTCAACTCCCAAGATGGATCGAAGGGCTTTTATCCGCAACGTCGAGCAAAGACGAGATGGCAATGTTCATCAAACTTCTTGATCAAGTTGTATTCAACTTCAAGTCCGAGATCTACGACATCCTCAATGTACTCCTCACCCCGTTCCTCCAGCGCGTCTTTGCTGGTATTGCAGAACCAGTGACTGGCACAGACGATGAGATTCAATTAGTTGAGCTGAAGCGAGAATACCTAGGCTTCCTACTCGTCATCCTCAACAATGGTCTTGAGTCTGTTCTTGTTAGCGAATGTATGTAATCGTCTGCGCCACTCCGAGAGACAGCCTGCTAATCTATACTAGCTAACCAGCCAGCGTTCACAACTGTCATTTCTACCATCGAGCATTTGGCAAAAGACATCAATGATTTTCAGACCGCAAAGCTGGCATTCTCTGTTCTGACACGCATGGTCCACACATGGGGCGGGCCGGATATAGAGTCGCCGTCTTCAACCACGACAAATGGCCAAATCACCAGTGCAAGCCCACAGCCCAGACTTCCTGGCTTCGACCGTTTCATGATGACCACCTTCTCACCGTTGTGTTGGGCAATCCCAAGCAATTCGAACTTCGACCCTAAAGACGCACAGGGCAAGCAGGTCCTTGGTGAAGCCGCAGTCCTGCAGAAAGCTATCCTTGCCAAAATAGGCCAGGAGTATCTCACATGGCTTAGAGACATCGGTTTGAGCGGTATGGGCATGGACAGTGGTACTATTGACGAGTATTTACGCGCTCTATGCAATAATGATACGAAAGGCTTTCAGCGATTTTTCCAAGTAAGTATAGCCTTGAATGACCTTTCAAATTCGTGCTAACTTAATCTTAGAATCTTGTGCAGAGAAGCAATAGATGATAGGCATTCGGATATGGGATATATCCTGGGTTTAGCGATGCATTGCAGGCGCATATACCGAAGATGGGGATGGATACCTTTAGCTGCATTCGATGGCGTTAGCGACTCTATGATACCTCACCTTCTCTCGAATTTAGACAGAGAAATCAACATGCATGAGCCTGTAAAGCACTCATAGTTCAATTGTTGCGTCCATTCTCCATGACAGAGTTTCGCTTCAATCTAGCCCACGTAGCTCTTGTGGTCGAATGTTCTTTGAACTTCACTGAACCTTTCAAGAGTCCCGGTGAGGTGAGTGGGAGCTGTTACAGGCACCACTATTATGTCGATTAGCAAAGTATGTATGTCTTCGCACTTTCAGAACGCAGCTCATAATATTATCATAGATGTTCGGATTGTATTTTTCTTATCAATGGCCCAGTGCCAGGCTTCAACTCGCAGGTATATCTGCTGATCGCTCGCCCTACACCAAAGATATCCCACTTCAACGTGCTCGAAATAGTCGAATCACTTCCCTACATCTATCGCCTGACAAGTCTCCACGATTGAGCTTTCTTGGCTTCTTCGTTCGTGACAGCCACGCATTCTGCATCTTCCAGAGGCTCCTCCAACATCTCCCAGTCATTAGCCAACCGTGTCATGTCAGGATGATCGACATTGACAATATCATGCTCGTCCTTCATTGTAACATCCTTCATATCTCCAACGGCTTTTACCGCAGCTTCCTCTGGCTCGGTGGGAGCGGCAACTTTCTTTGTGACAGTGTCGTCTTTCTTAGTGGAGACCGTGTCATACTCGACGGAAGTGGTGACTTGCTTGATGTAAGTGACAGTGTTCGGACGAGCCTCATCTTGCTTGGTAGGAGTGACAATGGTTCCAGTAGGGATGTGGTCGCTCTTGGCGGAAGTTCTGTCATGTTTGAGGTGAGCGGTAAATTGCTGGACGGAGGCGAGAGCGTTCGGAAGCGTTTCCTCGTATTTGGTGGGAGGGAAACCCTTCTTTGTTGGAATATCACAATTGGTAGTGGGAGCTGCGTCATGTTTATCGGGTCTGATCACTTGCCGAGCGGAATAGATTTCATGCTCGCCGGGCATGGTGTATCTAGCCCCCCAATCCCGCCAGTCTGCCAGGTAGGATCGAATGGTGTCTACTGACGAGTCAGTCACGTTAATACAATAGAGTCCCGCTTAGAAGGCCAGGACTTAGAAAATGGGTAGCCTCCATATGCACTAAGGTCATTTACTATAGGCTTGTTCTTTACGTGGATCGTTTCCTTGCCAAAAGTTGCTCCATTCTTCTGGAATGGAGACGGCATCCATGTCTTGTCTACTTAGAATGTACCGGTGCTTCCGTGGGCCATTATCAAGCCATGCCATTCTTCTCTTGTGCATATCAAGTCCAAACCCACCGAGGGGGTAATTACCTAGGTAGCCTGCAACGGCTCGGACCTTGCGGTTGATTTGGTCGTTACTATGAACCAAATACTCGACGTACAAAGCTCCAGCAACCGGGTGAATCAGATTCTGGATCGGGCGAGACGAAGACATACTGGTGTTTTGCCTTTGAGGAGCTGTATGTGATTTATTGGGAGACATTGCTGGATAAACACAATCAGAGTGAAGACTGTGATTTGTCAAGGATTTGTGGTGGATGAAGAAGAAGAGCTGAGGGTCTGGTAATCATAAAACTTCCTGAGAGGTCTGGTGACCAAATACATTTGTGTGCAACCGCGGCACTGGTCCGCTAGGTATTGTGGTGAGCAATTCAGTGGATGGTAAAGGTGAAACCATCGGAAATATCCCCACCCAAAATAACCAAGAAATCTTGAAGGAAAGCCATGCATGACTTCTATACTAGGCAGTCAGTCTTATTGTACAACCCATGTAAAGCCATGCAAAAGCGTATCAGCTCGTCCAATCAATAACATATATCAAGTACACATAGAACTCAGGAGAGGAAGCACACGAATACACTAATCTTTTTATATAGCCTCACGGATAGAAAGTGTAGCACACGGTACAGGAAGGCAAACAAGAGAGTCAACAAACGAACAGACTGTAGCACGAACAGCACTCTATGCTAGTGTAATACTGGTAGTTCTGCAGGCGTCTAGAAGCGAAGCTGTCGACTGATTTACTCGATTCAAGATATTAGCTTGTTTCCCCATTTAGGAGAGATGCAACAGTCTCGCAGGCAGGCCACTTTTTCACATTTTGTTTGCCATTGTAGCAATTACCCTCGGAGATCTTGATAGCATCCAGACATCAAGACATCGAAGATTCGCGTGAAATAGTATGAAGATTCCAAGAGCAAACGTAGAAATATTCGGGGTTATCCCGTAGCCTCATTTAGCGTGTGCAAAACTCATGCGAAAGCTTGGCATAATAGATCTATGCCACGCACAGTCACACACCTGATCCAAATATTCAAACCCTATTATTTCAACTAATATTCTATCTATTTGGTTCACTAATGTATTCTACGAATCGCGATATTAGATTCTGGAAGTTTCTATATATATGTTTTTAATACAGGCTATATTAATTAATATAGAAATTTATCGAGATTCTTTCGAAGTTTCGTAATCGATCGTAACGCTTCTTTTATACCTTATAATTTAATAATTTCTTGATGAATTCTTATATACTTGGTAGTGTTATATTCGCAGTAGTTATCTCTTTACTTTGTACCTATAAAATATTTAATGAAGTGTTATAATTGCTGCGTTGAACCTTTGGATCAGGTGTGTGGCGCATAGATCTGTTATGCCAAGCTTTCGCATGAGTTTTGCACACGCTAGTTCCACAGGCACGCCTATCTCGGGGGTGGTCTGGACTCCCCTTCGCTCCTCTTCACAACATTCTATCCACGATGGATCACTAAAAGGCTACGATGCCTCGAGACCCTCTTATTGGCTTAGTTGGTAAGCCCTCATCTGGCAAGTCAACTACACTCAATAGGTACGGCCAAGATTTCGGCAGCGTTCAGCGACATGTTTCTGATGATAGCCCGCCTCTAGTCTTACAGATGCCACCTCGAAAGTGGGCAAGTTTTGAAGCCGTGCGTTTGCCCAGGGCCTTGACTGACTCGAGCACACAGGCAACTTTCCGTAAGAGATCTTCTCTACAGTTCATCAAAGCAAACACTTACCCCACCTAGTTTTACCACTATCGATCCGCAACGAGCAATCGGATATCTCCAGATTTCATGTGCCTGCGCCCGTTACGATGTCTCTGACCGGTGCAAGCCAAACTACGGTGCCTGCGTACAGGGTAAGAGGTCTGTGCCGATAGAGCTTCTCGACGTCGCGGGCCTAGTGCCCGGAGCACATGAAGGCCAGGGATTGGGGAACAAGTTCCTGGATGATTTGAGGCATGCGGATGCATTAATACATGTTGTAGACGTCAGTGGAACTACTGACGCTGAGGGTGAGACCCGCTGGAATGTTCGCGACAGGAACGAGACATGCTGAAGGATATCTGACTCAGGAAAGGCTACACGAGGCTATGACCCATCACAAGACATCGTTTGGCTGCGATCAGAGATCGTACGATGGATAGAAAGCAACTTGACGGAGAAGTGGTACGCCTAAACTTGCGCGATGTGCAACTCCCGAATGCTAACCCTATTGACCAGGGGCTCTATCAAACGGCGTCATGTTGCAATCAGTATGCTCAGCGGCCTGCCACCATTCATTACCAGCTGACTCCCAAAGAGGCCAATCCTGTTGATACCTTACAGAACCAGTTCTCAGGGTACGGCTCGACACCTCAAACAGTAGCCCGCACACTTGACAGGCTGAAACTCAGGGAGCCTCTCGAGCATTGGTCCAATGAGACCATATCCGCTGTGGTCAATGCCTTTACGGACGAGAAGTTCCCAACAGTCTTCGCACTCAATAAGATTGATCACCCCGATGCCGACAAGAACATCTCAAAGATCGCGAGGATGCAAGACCCAGAGTCGATAGTCCTATGCTCTGCCATATCAGAAGTCTTCCTACGAAAGCTGGCGAAGCAAGGCTTCGTGCGTTACGTGGAAGGATGCGAGTTCGTGGATACAAGGGAAGATCTACTAGCGCTGGGCGAGGCAGACGGTGGAGGGCTAAAAGAGCTGGATGAGAAGCTCAAGACACGAATTGAGAACTTGAAAGATATGGTGCTATACCGATTCGGATCCACTGGCGTCGTGCAGGTGCTATCAAGAGCAGCAGAACTTTTGGGCTTGGTCCCAGTGTTCCCAGTTCGGAATATACATGGCTTTGGGGCAGGCGCTGGGAACGACAAAGTCTTCAGGGATTGCGTCCTCGTGAAGAAAGGGACCACCGTGAGAGACTGTGCGAGGAAGATAATGGGCGACGCGCCCTTGGCATATGTGGAAGGCGCAGGAGGCATCAGAGTCGCGGAAGATGAGATGGTGGAGGTTGGCAAGAATGACGTAAGTGCTGTACACAAGTTACCACCGGCAATGCTAATAGATGTATTGCAGGTCCTTTCGTTCAAGGTCGGTCGATAACAACGGAAACCTCTTCATTCATAACGGACGAGCGATATGATACCGCATGTTGAGAAACAGAGCTTATGCTCAATGAAGTCACTTAAATAGAGAACATACATTACAGGACTACTCTGTTGATATCGAGCAGCTCCGTCCACGGCCAAAACCAGTCAAATCCCCTATACGACCAAACGCCTATACATGCATCTCCCACTATGCCGCCCTTCAGTCAACAATGCTTTTACGCCCTTCTCAACTCTTATGACCCATCTACACGTCGTTAGCATTCTCTCCTAAACAGCAATCTTTGACCCCAAACCCACCTGCCCCCTCTCATCATTCATCCCAATCACCGGCCCTGGAGCCTCAGGATGATCTTTCTTTGCCTGCTCATTCTGATTTCCAGAATCCTTCTCAGTTGTTGCCTGGCTCTGCTTCTCATCTCCGCTGGCTCTCTCTCTGTGGCCGGACTGTGAAGCGCCAGATTGGACGTCGAGTTCGTCCTTACGATTCGCTACGTGTTCATTGGTTTTACGGCCGTGCCATTCGTTTCCCGTGTCGGAGCCTGCTGATGCTAGACGAACCTTGGGAGGGGTGAGGAAGGAGGTAGTGGAAGGGTGGATGCGGAGAGGAGTCCTGGTGCGAAGGGTGCGGAGAGTGAGAGACATCGTTAGGATTTGTAGAATACGTGTAGAATGACCAGGCTACTTACTTGCCAACCGATTGAGAATATGTTGTATCTTAAAGTGTGATTCTAAAACAATGCCGTCACCGTCGAAGTTTAATCGAAAGATTGTCCCCACCAGAAACGCCACTCCCATCACCCAACATGACTCCTGTGGCGCTCAGTGTTGGGCTCTAATTTGCGAAGAAACTAATTAGTTGCAGCGGCCTTTTTCTGTTCAGTATTCACACTTACAGGAAGGAGGACCCATTGGCTCTCTTGATCATTACACAAAAACAACAGTGGCTAGGTCTCCCTGATAATACGCATTTCTCCGCTTGAAGACGTTGCAAGTTTGTTTTGCTGTTGAACGTATCAACCCTCGCCATCCTGCACAACATACCACTTCCACAAAGCTCACAGAGGAATACGCATCCGTTTGTGAGCATGCATCGAGAAGTACTACCAGTCGAGAAGCTAGCTCTCTGGGCTAAGCTAAACAATGTGGATTTCAACGGCATTGAAACGTCAACCCTCGACAACAGCAGAGGCTCAGCTCTCATTGCAACATGGGAGTCTGAAGATGCTGTGGTTCTTGTCAACGTGCCACAAGACCTTGTGCTTTCTCTGGAGAACGTGTGGATCTATGCGAGATCCGACAAAGATCTCTTGCAGGTCCTCGAAGCTGTTGGCGAATATGCAAGGGTCAGTCAATGGTATTAACTGTCGTCAAGAAGTTCCTCCTAGACTGAAGCGTGTTAGACAACGAGAGGAGCTATACTAATTTTTCTACTCCTACAACTGACCAACCATGCTACGCAAGGTCAAATAGGGGTACTGAACCCTTTTACTGAATATATCAAATACCTCCCAATCCATTTCTCCCTGCCAACGTTCTGGGGGGACGCCGAGAAGTCCGTACTTACGGGAACGTCATTGGAATCAGCGCTAGAGGCCAAATTGAATAGTCTAGACCGCGAATTTACCGTCCTTCGAGAGCACACTGCTTCAATTGATTGGTGCAAGCAGTACTGGTGGGGTACAGAAACCAAGAATTTGACCTTTGACGATTGGAAGCAGGTTGATGCAATGTATAGATCCCGTGCCTTAGACTTGCCCGGAACAGGACATTCAATGGTACCGTGCATTGATATGGCAAACCATGCTTCTGGCGACGATACCACCGCTTTGTATGAAACTGACAGGAGGAACGGTAACGGCATCCTTTGTCTCCGTTATGGAAAGAAGATATCAGTAGGCGATGAGATCACCATTACTTACGGGGATGAGAAAGGGGCTTGTGAAATGCTGTTCTCCTATGGCTTCCTTGAAGATAGTATGAAATCTGCAAAAGAGCTGTTCCTGGACCTGGATATTCCCAACGACGACCCATTAAAATTTGCAAAGAAAGCAGTCTCGGAAGACAAAGCAGCACCTGGCTTTCGCCTCTTCTTCCAGGGTCAGAGCGACTCGATAGGTTGGGAGGGTTCCTTCATTTGGTTACTGTGTGTCAATGAGGAGGATGGCTTGGAATTCAAATTACTCCAAAACAACGACGGCGCGAAGGAGCTACAGGCGTCATGGAAAGAGCGAGAGCTCACAGACATCTCACAACTTATGGAGATACTGAAACAAGAGCCGCTCTGGGATATCTTTCATCTACGAGTATTTACCACTCTTCACGCCCGGGTCGAGCAGCAACTTTTCAGACTTGAGGGCAGTAAAGGTTACCTGGAAGAAATCTTGGAGGTCAAGAGCCTCAATCGTAACAACTACGATCACGCAATAAGATTACGAGATTTGGAGGAAACTTTGCTGCTGCATGCTTACGAAGAATTCGAATCGAAGGTATTGAATAGTCCCTTTTGAATCATCTGGCTTTACTGAGCGTTCCATGGCAGAAAGGCAAACTGCTTGAATCGCAGGTTGTTCGGGATTACCTAGCATCTGCCAACAATCAAGAAGAGACACTGGCCGACGACGACTTTTCATGAACGCTCTCGGCGCAAGACATGGTCAAACATTTTCTGGGACGCTGCCATTTAGTTTCACAAAGTCAAGCCTTTCAGATGGCTTCCCCAAGGTATCACTGACCTAAAGGTAAATCAAGCCATGCGCAGGTTACCTCTCACAACTTTGAACATTATTAACGGCTTCTAACGGCTAGTAGGGTCACACCCGCTTTGCGGGCTTCTGCACGCCACGAACGCCCATATGCAAAACAATGGATCACAATACTGTTGAAACAAGATCTACACTTCAAAGTTTGAAGTATCGTATTGAACTCCTGTCGGTCATACGCTCTATCCTCTATCCGAAGCGAGCGAGCGGCATGCTTAACAATTCAACAGCAGAATTGGTGGCAGCCTTGACAACAGAAATCAAATAGACGTAAGGTGAAGTTGTCGTCATAGCTTTACCGACACTGTTGCCATGGTCTAGACCGTTGGGAAGCCATGGAGATGATTGGTCGGATACTCCCCGCATTCTTCCTGTCGATTGACAGGCTTCAAGCTAAACGGTTAGTTCGTGCCACACAAGCCGACTCAAGCCAAAGTTGGTCAGAGGTTGTTGCGAAAATGGCTGAAATGCGCAGAGTCACGTGTCTATCGACCAATCACCATGCCTTACTTGAGCATAAATAAGAATGCCAATGTTTGAGCTAGAGCACATTTCGGGATATCATTAGCTTTGAGCTGTTTGGTGGGTGCATTTTTGGGGGGGCTGGAGATCACTTCCCAGCTAGCAGAACAGGCACTGTGATGTCAAAACGCCAACAAGCCAACTACCCCACAAACATAAGCTCCCGGATATTATAGAATACAAGACATACGTCAACCCTTTCAATTGACTTCTGTTAACGTCTGGTTTACAACTGACCATCATTGAGACCTGTAGGTTCTCTTAATAAGCAAGTGTGTGATATAACAGCAACTACGAACAGACGAATGCACCGCTATCATGCCTGGCATCCTCCCAATGAAAGTGATCAAGGTCGGCACCAGTGCCCAGAGTCGCATTGCGCAGGCTTGCGATAGGTGTAGGAGCAAGAAAATACGATGTGATGGCATTACGCCTTATTGCTCCCAGTGTGCCAATGTGGGCTTTGAATGCAAAACCAGTGACAAGCTCAGTCGTCGGGCTTTCCCAAGAGGGTATACAGAGTCATTGGAAGAAAGGGTGCGGGCTCTTGAGAAGGATGTGAAAGAACTGAAAGACCTATTGGACGAGAAAGACGAAAAGATCGATATACTGTCAAGGATTCATTCCAGTTCCCCCTCGTTGAGACGTCCTTCAAGTACGCTATCTTCCCAGACCGATTTGGCCGACGTCAAAGAAGCCTCAGATCCACCGCCAGCCAAGGAAGATACGTTCAGAGTGCAGCAGTCGCCCTGCCTCCTCGATGGAGAAGAATCAGACTCCTATTTCATGGGCGCATCGAGTGGTAAATCTTTCGTTGGTGAGTAGTCATGTCTTTCAACAGACATGGAGCTACAACTGACCATGATAGACACCTTTAAAGCCAAGGTACAAGAGAGTGGCAAGCCATGCGGAGACATCAAGACTGCGGCCTTCTTCATGGCGAAGAAGAAGGAAGCACCTTCTCCAAAACGATACTCTCAATCTCCTGCGTCAACGCTTCCTTCTCGTATGGTGTCAGATCATATGGTCAATATTTTCTTTCAGGAATGGGCTCCACTCTTCCCAGTGGTCCACCGGCCTACTGTCTTGAAGGTGTACACAGACCACGTTGAAAATCCTAGAAGTGTAAAAAGCAATCACGATATCGCGCAGTTGAACCTGATCTTTGGCATCGCGGCGTTATCTGCTGAGGTATGCTTGCACAATTTACTCGGCTCAACTTGAGGCCTGCTGACATCCAATCAGTGGAACAAACAGACTGCTGATGAATTCGAGTTGCAATGGCAAGTAGCGCTCGATGCTGTGCTAGAGGAGAACACACTGCCAATTCTGCAATGCTTGGTCCTCGCTCAAATCTACTGCATTGCAAAGTCGGATTATAACAAGCTATTGCACTACAAAGGCATGGCTATAAGCCTTTCGCACCGTCTCGGACTACACCAGAGTCAGAAACGATTTTCCTTAGGTGCGTTGACAAGCGAAACACGAAAGAAGGTCTTTTGGTCGATGTATACATTGGACTGGTAGGTGTTGAAATTTTTGGAGACTTCCCCAGTGTTGACCAATTCCAGCTTCTCTGCTGCTCTTCTGGGCCTACCCAAGTTGCTTAATGAAAGAGACATTCACGCAGAGTACCCTGTAGATGTTGACGACGAGAATATTTCAGAACAAGGATTTCAAGCAACCTTGCCTGGAGAATCTACAAGAGTATCCAGTGCCTTAGCTCTTTTCCGCCTAGCCCGTATTATGTCCAAGGTTCTCGATGAGATCTACCCAGCGGCATCGTCGCACTACCTCTCACTTCAGAAGATTGGGTCGTTGAGCGATGAGCTTGATGAGTGGCTTGGGAGTCTCCCTGCCCACCTTCGACTGCACTTTCTCCAGGACAAGCCAAGCACATGTTTGGTTGGAAGCCGATCGCCCCTATTGGTAAGTTGCGATACTTTGTTTCCGTAGCTATAGCTAATGAAAACAACAGTCACTTGGATATCATTACGTTCGTACGCTCATCTACCGCCCTGCTGTTGGCTCAAGCCTTGGCAACAAAGCTTCATCATCTGTTGTCGCTCTTGCACAATCTAGCAAGCACATCATCCAAATTGTTCAACTACTAGAAGAACGTAGGATGAGCTTTTCTTTTTGTTTGATCAAAAGCGAAGTTTTGCTTCTTGCAGGCTTCGGTTTGCTTTTCCAGGGTCTCAACCTCGATCACAAAGGCAAAATCATTCAGGACAGCCAAAGACTGTTGTGCGCTGTGATAGAAATACTCGAACGTAACGCTGCGCCTGGGGCTGCCGACTTTAAGAAAGTTGCTTGCGCGATGATTAGCGTGAATGGGGTCTCCAAAAACTCTCGAGCAACGGAAGACACTGCAACAAGGCGAAAGTCCGATGGAACCATGCCTGCACCCAAGAACGTCTCCAAGTCGGCCCGAAAACTCCAAGCAATAGCTTCTCGCTTCTCGTCGGGGAACGGCACTCCCATTTTAAAGCGACAGACCAGCAGTGGCCGTCGGTCGACTGCTCCTACTCTACCTGTCGATAGCATCTCATACTACGCTCGCAGCAATAGCCAGAATAGTGTGTCCTCAGTTGTATCGGACCCAATGCCTCGGAGTGGGTATTCCAGTCGCACGACTACTTCTCAATCCCCCAGACAGATTGCTCCAGTGAAACCGCCAAACCTCGACTACCTTTCCTTCAATAACGATCCGACCCCTAGTCCGCATGGCATTTCTCCTAACCTTAACGAAAACAAAAATGAAAACGAGTTGGGAGGTTTACCCAGCTGCAACAACGGGCAGCAGGGTCAACCTCCGTTGGAGAGCCTTTTTCCAGCAACGGACATGTTCTCTACCTACTTACAGACTCCGCCTGCAGGAACGATCGATTGGTCTGCTGATATTTGGAACATGCCGTCCGACCTGGGGAACCAGCACACGACTTCACGTAGCTTCTCGGACGAAGAACTCACCAGTGGTGAAGAATTGAGCAATCGTAAGACTGGAAAAGATTTCAATGGCATTGACACGTCGAATGTGGACGGTCTTGTTTCTCTGGAGGGCTTAGACCAGAACTATGGACTGTGATGCGTACGTGTACCACAAATGACCGGGGAGTTGTATGAATGGGAGTGAATTCTGGTCGCTTTTTATCGTGTACATTACAGGCAGGATTCCTGTATGGCTCAAAAAAGGGACGTTGGACTCAAGGCTTTATGCCTTGGTACTGTTTGGATATGAGCAGCAGCGTTATTGATCTCTATCTACAATTGTTGACCATCACGTGAGAGTGCTTCATTGCCTCCTCATGGCGTTCTTAAACAGGGGGCCGAATGAATGGAAGGCAGGAGCGAATGGCCAGGTCGGTATGCACTTCCGATGATTTCAGACACTCGTAGAGTTATCACTTTATCATCCAATTTCGTCTTCTGCAGTTCCAAAATAACATGCGCCCATCATCCGTTGGCAAAAGCAGACCTCATATTATCTATTCATAGATCTACACGCTCGGTACCCGGAGAGGAATCGTGGGGCAAGCGGCTACAGTTGATTGGCCTGGCCCGGCTGCAACGATGAATCCAAATCCCCCACACGATGGGACTATAAACCCTCAACATCTGTCCCTCACGAACCACCCTGCTCAGAGCTCCAATCCCATAAGTCAAATCGCCAGCCAGCTTGTGGCTCCTAGCGATATACTGCAGTACGACAGGCCTGTAAAGAGGGATCCAGGAAACAGGGAGCTTGTAAGCTTAGGCGGCGTGGGCAATCAAGGCATGGACAAGAGGCACCCCAGCTCGTTCCAGCAGCTGGAAAAGGTATGCCACTACATTGCCATCCATGGGAGGGTCTTGCTAACCACTCTAATAGCTGGGCGAGGGTACCTATGCTACTGTATGACATTGCCCACCCCACTCCCTCCTGTCCCACCAACCTAGCCTGACAATCTCTAGGTCTTCAAAGGCCGTAATCGGCAAACCGGCGAGCTGGTCGCCCTCAAAGAGATCCACCTCGACAGCGAAGAAGGCACCCCCAGCACCGCCATCCGCGAAATCTCCCTTATGAAAGAGCTCAAACACGAAAACATAGTCTCTCTACACGATGTCATCCACACCGAAAACAAACTGATGCTCGTCTTCGAATACATGGACAAAGACCTCAAAAAATACATGGACTCACGCGGCACGGGAGGCCAGCTCGACTACATCACCATCAAATCATTCATGCACCAACTCCTTCAAGGCATCGCCTTCTGCCACGAAAACCGCGTCCTACATCGAGACCTGAAACCCCAGAATCTTCTCATCAATAACAAGGGCCAGCTCAAACTCGCAGATTTCGGCTTAGCGAGAGCGTTTGGCATTCCTGTCAATACCTTCTCTAACGAAGTGGTCACACTGTGGTACCGTGCCCCCGACGTTCTCCTCGGCTCCCGCACCTACAACACCAGCATCGACATCTGGTCTGCCGGATGCATAATGGCAGAAATGTACACCGGGCGCCCCCTCTTCCCAGGCACTACAAATGAAGACCAGCTCCAGAAAATCTTCCGCATAATGGGTACCCCCTCCGAACGCTCCTGGCCCGGAATCAGCCAATTCCCCGAGTACAAGTCGAGTTTCCACGTCTATGCCACACAAGATTTGCGTATGTTTTTGTCCCAGATTGATCAGGTGGGCTTGGACTTGATTAGCAGGATGCTACAATTGAGGCCGGAGATGAGGGTTGGAGCGCTGGAGGCCCTGGGTCACTTGTGGTTTAGGGACTTGGGGCAATTGAGGGCGCAGCAGGCGCAGCAGCAGCAGCAGATGCAGATGAGTGGGATGTCGGCGCCTGCGAGTGGGTATGGTATGCCGGTGTACCAGTGAGATGGGGATCCTAAGGTTTGGGATCGAGAGCGTGGGAGAATGCAATGGGAATGGTGACGACTCGGAGGAGGTGATACCCCCTTATCATGGCAGCGCTGGCGTACTTGGGATATGGGTTGAGCTGGGTCTCTGCGTCATCCTTCATGGCGACTGGGCTTATTGCAATTTCCAGGCAGTGTGCATGTCTTTGAAGGCATAGACGAATCGTGGAATTGTCGTTCTTAGATAAAATCTATCGAATGCGAAGCTGACAATTGGTATCGTATGTGATGATCTTCGCTCATGAATAATCCTGCTTTCTGAGATCACACATAATCCCTATCATGTCACGCCTCAAGCAGCGTTAAACCTCGCCTTCCTCTTCTCCGCCGCCGCCCTATCAGCCTCACTATACCTCCTCCCACCACCAGCCTTCTTTACCACACCCTTCGGCGTCCCACTCCTCTCCCGCCCATTCCTCCCCTCATTCCCTCCTCCACCCCCAACCCGACTCCTCTTCCCCTGCCTTCCCTCGTCCCTCCCATCGCCGCCCCTCCCCCTCTTCACCCCCCTCTCCGGCAAGGCCTGATCCAATCCTCTCACCGCCACCTTGTCGCCCTCACTCCCCGTCCCGAACTTCTTTGCACGCTCTAGTGCTTTCAGTGCATCTTCGTTCGATTCCTCAATGCCGAATTTAGCGGCGCGCTCTTTTCGCTTTGCGAGTTCGGAGTCCAGGTCTGTGGAGGAGAGACCGGCTGTGTAGTCGACTTGGGGCTTTTCGGGCTCAATGGGCTCGGCTGGTGCGGATTCGGTGGTGGCTTTTGTGTCGTTGGTGGCGGGAAGGTCGACGGTCAAGTCATCAGTCTTGGAAGGATCGGTATCGACGATTTGGTTGGGTACTGCGGTTGGATTTGCTGGCCGGGTGAGGCCGCCGGCTGCATCGGTGGCAAGAGCGGCATCATCTTCCCAGTCGATCTCATCTTCTGCTCCGGCCGCTGCTACTGTGGTTGAATTGGTCTTTGAGGCTTGGTCGGCATCGTATTGTTGTAAGCGGGCGACGAGGTCAGCCTTTTTGCCGGTGTGGGGTAGGGAGCGGGATTTGAGGAGGTCTTCGAGTTCGGCGTTCTTTTTCTTTGTGTAATCCGTCGACATTGTGTGAGAGTGGTGATGAGTTGGTGGAATGAGGGTAATGAATTTGGAGGCTGGTTCAGACAAGGTCCGTTTGGGCTGCAAGGTCAATTATCTTGAAGAAGTAGGAAATGATCTAATTGAAAAGTAAGGAAACAAGGTGTTGCGATGTGTTTCGTTGTCTGATAGCACAATGAGGAATGTCTTTGAACTTTGAGCTTTGGGAAGCATGGCTGGGACGCCGTAGGGCTGATATTTAGCGCCATTCCTTCAATGAGAGTTTCCTATTGAGACTGTGGGAATCAGAGATAAATTTCTATTGTTGGAAGTAACTATTTGAGTGAATGGTACATTTTCAATAAGCGGATGTCACTTCTTCAATGATAATGTTCGTTGGTGTCGACAATGACGGACGCTGTGGACGGGTAAATCACTCTAGGAAGGCATTCCGAGCCTTACCTTAGCAATGGCGTTCGAAATCTAGCGTGTCTATCTGCAATTACTTATGACAACTTGATGGTGGCCATCAAGGATAATAAGAGTACCAATAGCTGACCTTTTGGCTAGGATCTGTCGGATCCAGATCACATGATCAACATGGGCCCGACAACATGGTAACACCAGAGAAAGTGTCCGCCAATCCTGACCACTCATGCTGTTGACAGCTTTTCGAACCTGCACATTATGTTGGCACACCACTCAAAACATCCCGCTTTCTCTGGACTACTGCACGAAGAATTGCGTCGGCGCCTCCAAAGTGGAGAACCCAGATTGGCCCTGCGTCGAATCGTATCGTTCTTCATTGAGTGGTTGCCCTTCTTCACTACGGAAGATCTGTGTAAACAAGTCGCCATCATTTCCTTTCCAAGATCCATCAAGTTCTTCCGCGTATCGTAGATCACCTCGCTTCCGTCAGAAACTTCTTTCCTTTCGGACCGAGGCGATGGTCCTTCCATATCCCCGGATTCAAAATCTGACGTCGAATCAAGACAACGAGAAGGATCGCTACCGTCTCATCATAGGTTTATCTCCCATGGGTCCGTCAGTCATAGAAAGCATGCCCACGACAATCTGTCGATGACGGCATGTGTGTCTACTGAAGCCGCCCTGCAGTCTTGGTAAAATCCTTCATACCTTACCGTTTAATGAGGCTTGACAGCTCCCAGCTGCATGAACACCTCTCTGCTGAGTGCTGCCAATTCCGTCTATTTTCTCGCATTTCTGCATGGATTTAATGCATCGGAACGGATAATTGGGTAGCCTGAGCGGCGAAGCGCTGAACGGCAAACGCTTATTCGATCCCAACGCATGGTATGATGCGAGTAGCCTGCATGCTACAATACACCAACAGTGTCGTTGAGAACGAATGATAGCGTGGCGTTTACACAAGGCCAAGATCGTATGTAACATCTATCTTTTCAGTGTTCTCAAAAAAGTCCGGGTTCGGCTTACGTGCGGCGTGAGCTGACGAATGAGCGTAAGTTCATGTAAGACAGTCACCTTAATGGGCAGGATTGAAGAGACAGCGCGGAACCGGCTCCCAACTCGTTCTCCTCAACAACAAGTCTTGTGCTCTTTCCCTGCTGGGTTTCTATGTTTCGCTATCACCAGACAGTTCGAGTGCGAAGGTCAGCTGATCTCGAGTTTCGCTGGCCATCTTCGTTACCGTTACCAGAGGCTAAAAGATCTCAAGGCTTGAGCCTATCCGACGCGAGCTTCTGGCCCCCGACGAGTACAGCGCTATCCAATGAACATCCTGGTCACACCCTCGAGACCCTGTTGCCCTCCCGTCGGTACCGCATCCAGTGCTTGAAGTATCGTGCCCCCCAAATTAAGGGCTTCCCCACCTTCAAACCGAAAAATAATAATCCAGGAATTCATTTGGTTGGGCATTAAATTCTTTGTATCATTTATTCGGAATTAGTTTCCTTTCCAAAGCAATACACTGTGCCTAGAACCACACTTCGCAACTTCTCACCGCGATTTTGTTCCAAATTTAGAGAATTGATGGTACCTGTGGCGGTGCTTGCTAGTGGCTCTGCGTTGTCTCCAGCAAAGCCTCTTGCCTTTCGCGAGGCAAAATTGGCACAGAGAATATCGAAGAAGTGTCATATTATTTATTTGAACACGTGCAAGTCACGGGCATTTCTACACACCCTCACTGACAGAGAAATGCTGTCGCTGACTGTCATGTAGCTTGTCCCAAAGGCACGTGCTCCCACATCCACAACCTCTGAAGCCTCTTTCCTATTTTGGCTGACTTTTTGCAGACTTTTCAGTTGTTTCTCTGCGAGCATTTCACGCACACTTCGCCCATGTCCTCAATCGCCATACCTGTTTTGAGCGCGTCGAGAGCGAAGCAGCAACAATGGCTTCGCGGGCAGCATTTGGCTTCCGGTCTGCAAAGCAGTCGGAAAAAGCAGACCAGAAGGAGAGAGTACCGGTGGGCGCACCACGAAGATCGTCAATAACATCTGAGGCCTCCAATATCTCGAAGCCAGCTTCGCAGTCTTCCTCGTTTTTTTCTCGGAGCAAGAGCAGGGCCAAGGCAGATTCTTCAACTTCAAAAGCCTCGAGCATACCACTAGGCAAAGCACAGAGTTCGGGGATGGCCACACCTGCTACAAGCGACCCTGGATCGAGAACAACGGCTGAGCCACTGCGAAATGCAGGGCTAGGATTATCGACCGTGAACCAAATTAGTACGACACAGATGCCCAAGACTGGGAAGCAGGCACGCAATGTCCTGAGGCGCAAGGCCCCTTTGGATAGGCGTGGAGGGACCGAGTCCTCGGCCTCGTCATGTGAGCCTACGCCATCACAGTCACTTTTGGAGACTGCTAGCTCGCCGGAAGGCTATAGGGATCCCTTCGCTGGATCGGTGCTTGGAATCAATGTACCTCCTGTGTCCAGGACATCTGCGCCATACCATCCTCTGGGCCTGGGACCAAGCTCTGAATTCGCGACCTCGAGCTCTCGTATGGCCACCTACAATGTTCGCAAAAGCCCACAATCTGCGTCGACCCAGGATTTCCCTCCCCCAACACCCAACTACGCCCATGACAGTGGTTCGTCCACTCGTCGCTCTGAATCACCTGGCGCTTTCAGCCGAACTTCTACCCCCACGTCCATGTCGTCGCAATCACCTGGAGTTGGAACACCAGTCAAAGCACCTTTGAGAACGAGGCAGGCTGCAAGTCCAACTCGGAGTCGTCCTCCAGTCACGAGACGGAAGTTTCCTGGTGTTACACAGCAAGAAGACATACAGACGCGAGGGCTTACGGCAGTCCGAGAGTCTGCAACCTCTTCATCGTCCTCATCCACCGTCAAAGCACCTGAACGGCGTGATGCCTCACGGCCTCACTCTGCCTCTGACCGCTCTACTCCCCTTCCGCCCAGCCCCCCAACACGCCAGTCGTCGGTGAGATACATTCCACGTAGCGAGGGTGTTGGTTCGAGGCGAGAAGTCTTTAGGGAAGCGCCGGAACAGCGTTCACGTAAGGATGCTGGTTTTCAGCGAGATGCGCCACTAGTTCCTGCACAAGGCGACACAACCCAGCTCAACAGATACCGGACCCCTCCGCCTAGACCAAGTCGAGAGGGAACTCCGAGGCTTGACGACAATAATAACGAACATACTCAGGTTATTCACTCCCGTCTTCCTCCACTTCAAACAACAGGCTATAGGAGTCGGCCGTCTCTGGAGAAGGACGTGTCAAATGCTGAAAGTAGGTCTTATGCGCCTTACTCAAGCCGTGCTGTATTAGAACGCTCCCCATCCAATGCCTCTTCTCTCTCGGCTAGACCATCGCGAATGCCTTCTCCCAACCTAGCGGCCGCGCGAATCCCACGATTCACCCCTGTAGAACAGTCCAGGACTCAAGCTGGCCCACCTCTGGAAACCAATATTGGTGCATTTCGCCCTAACAAGGACCCTAGTCCAATGAGCGCAGGCTCAAGCAAGTCTTCTAGCCGATTTGGGCTCTTCACGAAACGGACGAGGTCACCTTTGGAAGCTACCGGCCCTGAAAGCGCCGAGGCAGCAGCCAGGAAGGGTCCCGCTGCCGGGACCGGGCATGAGGGTTATGGTAAATATGCTAGACGAGGACGGAGTGGCAGCGTAAGTACAAGTGCCAGCAGGGGCCGTTCAACAAGTACCAACAGTGCCGGACGCACGCCTACGAGCCGGAAAAGCAGTTTCACTAGCCGAGACGAACCCGAGATAGACGATTTTCTCCGTGAGAGACTTGCACCTGTGGTAATGACTGGAGGCGGTCGAGCAGCCGATAGGCCCTCTCTGGGCCCTGCTTTTCTTCCTACGAGCAGCGGTAACAACTCAGCTGCACAAGCATCCAGCGACAATCTTCGAACGCGAGCTCCGATTCCCTTACAACAGGCTCCTGGGCGAAGTGACACCTCAAGTACTGAGCCTCCAAATAAACACCACCTCCGTAGAGACCATCGGAGGCTGCCGCACAGACAAGACAACCCCGAGTATGCATTTGAGCAGCAACAGATAGAATCGGCCAGCACTTCGCTGAGAGCGCCTACACTGGCCGCTCGACGCTCGGTGCACCGCTCTCAGGTGTTTGGTGAGGAAGCTGTACCAGTGAAGCTTCCGGCTCCTATTGATACTCAAGCTGTCGCAGAGTCTCCTGTTATGGATAGTCGGGATACCGTTCAATCTTCTATCCGGACAGATATTAGTGACGATATAACGGAGGGTCACGAAGGCAACTGGCTTAAGTCGCGTAGGACAGAGAAACGTTCGAAATCCCCAAGGAAGTGGAATTTCTTCCAAAGATCTCAGGCTTCTCCAAGAAGGGTCCCTGAGTCTGTCGTACCTAGATCAGACGATGATCAGGGCTATGCTAGAGAACTTCCTGCCGCTGTCTCCCAACTCCCGGAATCCCGCTCCGTTGCATTTTATCAACTACTCGACGGTAACGAACAAGAAGGTCTAGATCAGGTAGGTATGACTCGGGGAGCAGAGAGGAGTCGGCCAGAGAGTAGCTACAGCTCGATGCCTGCTTCTGCAAAATCTCAGGAAGCTCTAGAACGGCCAGACCGCAGGCTATCATCACTTCTCCCTTCTCCGCCGAAACTCTCAGGCGAGTTTCCCAGATCACGTACTCCGCTGTCTCCAAGCGTGGTTCTACGCCCGCCAGAACCAGCGGCTGAAGCCACTCCTGCTCCCGTGCTTGAGCCAAAGAAGCCTCGGTTGCAGCAAGTTGGACGTATCCCACGAGTCGTATCGAAGCGTGATCGCCTGCACAAGCCTCCACCACAGTCCTTCTCGCGCCCTTTTGCTCGTCGTCCGACAGCCATGGGTGAAGCCTTAGAAGAACGCGAGTCTGAGACAGTTGAACGACCGCTGTTGGGCATCCAGACGGAGATCATCCCTTCAGATCCTTGGGGTACTCAAGACTCAGCCAAACCCGCAAGTGCACCAATCCGTCCTGGCGACAACTTCAGTGGGATGAGGCAAGACGAATTTCTGGCTTTTCCACCGAGGATTAACTCTGAGGTATCCGCATCGAGTAGCTCTGGAATCTTGAGCTTTGCTCCCACTACTGCCGTTGTTCCTGAGCCTGGCACGGTGCCCGACGACGATGAGGTTTGGAATGAATATAATGAGTTTCTCGACACCGTGGAGCCCTCAACTGCCCCGCTGACCAGCGAATCCAAGACCCCTCTCGGGAAGACGTTTCGCAAGACTAGGTGGGCACCAGCGCCTCTAGAAATCACCAAAGAGCCTTCGGTAGCTGGCTCGCCCGAAGGAAGAAGTCCAACTACTTATCTGCCCTCAGCCGCGCCTACCAAGCCTCTGCCTAGTCCTCCAGATAGGTCCAAACTCTTATCTATTGATTTTCCATCAACACCGAACACGATCTCAGATCTTTTGGCCGGTTATGGTGATCGCAATCGATCCAGCGGTGTGACCAATAGGCAAAGCCGGTCAACGACAAGTCGGTACAGCACTAGCTCGATAGAGACTGACGTCGATTCTCTTGCTGACCGTGAAAACTCCAAAAGGACGATAACTCCTCAAGGTGGTGCTAGCACTGGTCTTGGTGTTCAAAGCAATCTGAGATTTGACGCGCTTATGACGAGCCGCTGGCTTTCATTTGATCGAGTCTTGTTTAGCCCTGCTCATACTGAGGTCGGGAGCGGTCGGGTACTTGTTCTTGATGGGCTTCACAATGATGATTGGTCGTTTTACTGTGCAGAAACCTACAATGACGCTAGCATCTTCAATCTGAGTCCGACTCCTTCTCGACCCCAGGCACAAACTTCAGCGCTTCAATTGCCCCACAATCATCGCCAAATTCAACACATCAGTTTGGACAACCGATTCCCCTTTCCTCCAGGGTTCTTCTCAGCATTGATCCTCCGATTTCCTGCGGCGACTTCAGAAAACGCCTACCTCAATACCACAACGGAGTGCATGCGGGTGCTTCGCCCTGGAGGCTACCTTGAGATGATCGTACTAGATCTCGACATGTTCAACATGGGGAACAAAGCGCGCAAAGCTCTTCGCGAGCTCAAGCTCAGGATGCAGGTCTCTTCGCCTGGCGTGTCTCTCAGGCCCTTGTCAGACAATCTACAGAAAATGGTCAAACGAAGCGGCTTTGCAAATCTCAACCGATGCGTAGTCAACGTGCCTGTTGCTGGTCCTGTGAACAACTCTCGATCCGGTTCGTTCGACGGAAACAGCAAGTCCCTAGAAGATTTGCGGAAGGAATCTTCCGGAAAGGGAGACGGAGGGTTGGCGAAGAGTCTTCCGACGGTGGGCAGATGGTGGTTCACGAGATGCTACGAGACGGTGTCGATGCCTTACGACGACATGGAGAGAAGCATCTGGAACGATAAGGCGCTCCTGGAGGAGTGCGAGAAGAGAGAGACGGGGTTCAAGCTGTTGCTGTGCTATGCGCAAAAGCCAGCAGACCCTAACAGGGGGTCTGGATCCCCACCCAAAGGAGCGAAAAGCACAAGATCTAGACGGTAATTACGACGACGACGATGACGAACGCATGTGTATATTATGGCTCGACGATGCATGCACCTCTATCTGCTATTTCTGAGCGATGCATTTAGCGATCTTGCTGCCTTCTAAGCGAAGCGTTTGCGCACACGCATTTACGAAAGATTCACCGGCGCAAGCCATGTACGATAATGATTGATACGATAGAGAGACATCAGGTAATGGGCTCGAGTTGCTTGTGTGAAGGTGATTAAGATCACAGGATTGGGGTATCTCTGGAAGACAGAGGCAGGTCCTAGAGGCAGGTCATAGAGGCAGGCCGGTATTTACTGCATATATTCCTGTCTTGTAGACAACGTCCATGAGAGAAATATGATCATGATCAACTATTTTTCACTTGTTACTTTCAATTCTACCCTCACTCTGACTGTGAACTTCGTGTCACTCACATTGCCTTGCATAAGACGGCCTTGGGCGCGCTTGGCGTCTAGCGGCGGCCAGGCCGAGGGGGCCTGCGTGCGATTTTGATGTGGGGCTTATTTGTCCCAACACATGCATCACGCCAACAACATGCCCTTGCTACTGATTCATCCCACGGCTCGATAGCCAAAAAGAAAGCGAGATGAGGTCTCGCACCGGCTGGTAATTTCTTGATCTACGTAGGACTACACAGCAGACTGACTCGAGAACAGCTTGACTTGCCGGCAAAGGAAGCTCAAGTGTGACGAGCAGAAACCCGTATGCGCGCAGTGTACCAAAGCCAACCGCCAATGCCAGGCGAGTACTGGTCTTACGTTTCGTCATCAGCACAATGCCTCTATGAATGCGAATGGAAACGGCTCTGGGTCTGAAGGCAACCCTTCCCTCAGCGGCTTCTACTCTTATAAGAATACATTCAACAAGAACACTGTGTGGCTGGATGTCCCAAAGCAACGTGAGAGCTACAATGACCACATTCGATGACTGGTACTAACGCTGTGGAACAGTCACATTTTTCAACACCACCAATCCTTACCTAGACCCAGGGACACCTGAGTTGGACGGACACATGGCTGCGCACGACCAGTCACCATACGCTCCGCAGCAGCAAGAGCAGTGGCAGATGGATAACCAACTACAAGACCAGGCTCTGGATCTACCTCCAGGGCTACACTCTTTTGGTCTCGAAGCATTATCTACTGCAGCATTGCACCGCCCGCCTCAAGCCAACATGATATCTAATCCTACGCCGGACAACAGACGACGTTCTGATAGTCTTTTGAATTCGTCTTCTACAATCAACGAATGGCATGGCTCTTCTAATTCACCTTCAGCGGCAATATCCTCAAGTAACAATCTCAGCTTTCTTTTGAATCCGGCCTCAGCCAGGAATTCGCCTATAGATCCCAGCTTAATGTCGCCTGAGATCAACCTGGCCCTTCCAGCCCCAAACGGAAAGTCTACATCACAGAACAGTAGACAAGGCAAACGATCTGACGGCGAGCCGGAATCAGAGCAAAGGGTTGCTTACCTACTGAGACATTTCTCTGAATCACCTGGTCAATGGTCTGTTGAATGAAATGTTTCCATGCAAAGGCGGAAGCTAAAGGATGAAGGATGGACCTCTTCGATCTTGGCAACTACTTCGGATCATACGTGCCTGTTCAGGCTCGCTCTCACCCTTTGCTTAAGCATGCTGCTTGTGCCTGCGCAGCCAAACAATTGGGTCGAGCGAATGGCGCGAAGGCCGTATTTGGCAATATTAGCTCAATGCAGGCGAGCATGGAATTTCATACTGACTCCTCCGTGGACTGGTCATGGGAGGGAGCATATCATTACGATAAAAGTATTGCTCTGCTGATGGAAATGATGCAACAAGGTCAGAATGGCACGCGCTTGAGCGGAGATGAGGAGATGGCACAGCGCTGGGAGACTTCGGTGTCGAATCAAGACACTTTTGCTGGGTCGAGTAATGCTCCGTTTGATGAAGCAAGGGCCCAATTAAAATCCGACGAGGTTGTTGCTGCAACAGCGATCTTATGTGTATATGAGTTCCTTAGTGCCACAGGTGCAGCGTGGTCGCGTCACCTCAACGGAACAAAAACTTTGCTAGATATTGCCGAGGTTAGTATGATGCCGTTGGAGATGCCTGCCTTTGACTCGCCTTTCCTGCCGAAACGTCGAACACCTTCCAAAGCTAGAAGGGCAACCTTTTGGAACTTCGCTCGGCAAGATTACGTTGCGGCCTGTAAGCCATTCGATTCGACAATCAATTCCTGACCAAGAGCTCACAAATTGTAGTCATCAACGAATGTCAGACTCGTCTGAACACCGAAGACCTTCAGCTTTGGAGAGACGCGGGTCTTCTGCTTAAAAACAACGGCTTCGTACTTCCGAGCAACACGACACAAAGCGGCTTGCCAGAGGACGGTGTGATGGAAGAAGACATGATCAGTAACGCCTTGATATGGCTCTCCTCTCGCATTTGCAACTATATCGCGGCGGGGGAAGGCTTTAATCCAGTTCCTGCTGGAGACCGCACCGAGACCCCTCGAGATGACGAGCCAGGAGACGTCGGCAAGTCGCAGAAGTCATTGCTTGGAAAGTGGAAGGGTTTTCAGCATGAGCTTAACGTCTGGTTTGAGGGCCTCCCTGCGACGTTCAAGCCGAGCGCAAGAATAAAAGCGAAGCTCCAAAGGCCTTTTACAGATGTCCAGCTGCTCCCGCCGGAGAAGGAGCATGATAACCCCTTCGACGAGATCTGGTACAGCGTCGCCATGTGCGGAAGCACTATGCAGCACTATCACATGGCTCGCATACTCCTACTCATCAATAAGCCACACGAGAGTACTGCTCGCCGTACTACTATAGCCAGTCGCCTGCAGTCGTATCGAGAAATTGAGGAAGAGATTGTGAATCACTGCTATGAGATCTGGTAGGTACCCTGAACATTTTATTATATCGTACCTCACGCTGATTCGATATAGTGGTATTGCCTCAGCCCGCCTAGAAGCTTCGGCTCGCGTCCATTCAACGCAACCGTTGTTCGTCGCAGGCCAGTGTCTTACACACCACCGTGAGAGGAAGACGATTCTCGACCTTCTACGAGGGATAGAGAGAGATCTTGGGTGGGCTACCGAAGACCGTGCGCAACAATTGCTGAAAGACTGGGGCTGGATTAGTGACCCCTAGCTTGCCAATCTCTGGATGGAGAATATTGTCCACCGCGATGAAGATTTCGACAATGCATGACCTTAGTCGCTTTGCTCGCTGGCATACCACTCGTGTTCAATAGGAACGCTATAGCATTCAGTGGTCTTCTGGAGTCATTTATAAGATGCTCTGTAGGCATCTTGCAACTTGTAGTAACACCTTTAAACCTTCATAAGACTATTGTTCAACGAGATGCTAGCCCAAATCTTGACGCTGGCATCAGCGTCTTCAACCAGGCGTTCAAAATGACCACGTACAGAAAGCCCGGATACGGCAGACAGCAAAGCTATAGTGGCGGCGACCTAGACAGATGCGCACACGACAATCGCGATGACCAGTCTGCAAATCTATTCGATCGCAGTGCCGGGACATCCTCTGACGTTTTCGGGGATTGCTCTCCCATCAATCCTTTCTTCGACCCAAAACGCAACACGCCCAGCTACTCTTCACATCGCCGACGCAATAACGATCAAAGAACTCACCGCCCCAACCGCGTAACCCCCTCACAATTACCACGCAACCAATACCCCTACGACTAGGAATACGCGCAAATCATCTGCGACATCTTCGGCAAGGGTACCATTTTGCAGCAGAAAATGGACAAGCTGTTGGCTGGCCTGGAACGGCTTTTTCCGAAGCAAGAGGTTGAGATGGGATGGGAGAGGATGTCTACCACCTACTTTGCGCCGAGTGCTTTGAAGTTGTGTAAGGTTGGCGCGTTCTGGGCGGGTAGAGATGTGCTGGTGGAAAGGGTCAGTGAGGGAGATGAGGGTCGCGATGGAGGGGTTGGGAAGAGTAGCATGCCGGGGACGAAGGGGTGGATGTCGAGCTTGAGTCAAGCTTGAGAGATGGGCAATTGCTATAACACGGGAACGCAGTTGATCTGATATAGCTAGGCCATCCGACTGCAAGCAGAATGAATGCTGAAAGCCCATCAAAATCAACAAGCTCTGCCATTACATCGTCTTTCAATCCAACCTTTTCGTTTACAACCAGACTTAAATAAGAGCATATACGTAAACGTGGAATCGAATTTGTAATTGTATGCTTGACCAAGTAGACTCGAATTCGATCTAATTTCTAACATGCATGGAGTTCCAAAATAGAATCACCATCGGGTATCGTCGCCATGACTGCTCCACCAACAACGACTGTATAGAATGTGGTGTCTCTACGCCGCATAGGGACCGACAACAACGAACGCCCGAATTGTTCATCCCTTCCATCATGCAATACCGACACCATGAAACTGTGCTTGTGTGTATGCAAATGAGGGCATGGTTCGTGATGAAGATGCGCTCCATAATCCTGCGTGAATCCCGGGCGTATTCTGCCGTCATATTCCTTCTCTCCTCTTGTATGAGTATACCACCATACGCCGTAAGTAATGCTGAGTTTTGTTGGTGTTGGTGTCCACCTCATGCAAAGCCGGCACTTTCACCCCTCCCAAATCGTCTCCAGTGACAAATCCCCCCTCCTCTCCGCCCCACAAACACTCCACCTCTTCCGCTTATCCCTCAACCCCCCTCTCCCTGCGTCCCCACCGATCCTCCTCCCAACACCCTCCTCACTCTGATCCTCTCGATCAGCAGCAGCCTTGAGCTTCGCAATCTGCTCCGCTTCCAATTCCGCGTCTGGCGAATCCGGTATAGTCTCGAGGGATGATATACTCGGAGATCGCGACCTTAGAGACGTGGGTGTTGAGGGAATTGAGCCTGATGAGGTAGCGTAATTCGAGTTCGATGGGTAGGATTCGTTGTATTGACTTCCTGCTAGGGACGGCGTAGAAGCACATGTCCTGAGCGGATTTCTCGCCAGCGTAGGAGTAGCAGAGAATGCAGACGAAGAGATCTGATGCATCGGGCTCGCAGGCCGTCGCCTGCTGCGAGGGAAGGACCCATGTGTATACGGCGTCAGTGATGGGGGCATGGCGTCATACTCCATAGTGGCTCGCGGCGTGAGATCGAGCTCTGAGTTCTCGGATATGGTCTGGTCGATGTCGAGTTGGTTACCAAAGCTGGAAAACGTTTCGTCTGTGGGTTTGCGCATTGGGCTGCGGTGTCGCAGAGAAGGAGCCCCCAAGGGGCTGGATGGTCGTGGTGAGAGTGTGCTTGGAACGGGAGAGGAGTGTGCTCGCATCATTTGCGGGGCGGAGAGGGAGGAGGAGGAGGATCGTGAGCGTGCATGGCCTCTGGCGAAGGGGGAACGGGTGCGTGGTCGTAGAGGTAGGTTTGGGGGGAGGTTGGCGAAGGGAGATGGGGTGAGGGGTGAGTCAGGGTCTGTTGCCGGTCGGTGTGTGTTTGGGAGCGAGGTGGTGAGGTTTGTGGGGAGAGGAGGGAGAGCTTTGAGGGGGGCTTCGTCCACCTCTAGGCTGGGAGGAGGGAGCATCATCGGTGGCTCGGAGACACGGGGGACCATGGTATTTATCTTGTGCTGGAGACGAAGATTGACTTGGTGAGGTGTAGGAAGGTCACTAAGGCGGTAACATGATTGTACAGATTGTTAAGGCCGTAAGGTCTTTGTTTTTGGCTTTATCCGAAAGCGGCTTGGGACCCATAGAGTTTGGTATTGGTGGGGGGTCGCTGCTTAGAGGGAGAATCAGGGTCCTCTCTGCAGAATGAGAGGCAGCAGAAGCATTGCTTTTATTCGTTTGAGAAGGTTGCGAGATTGTGAGTGTGAGTGAGTGTGAGTGTGGATGTACGTCACCACATGATATTCGCAAATGACTACGAGTAGTTTGAAAGTCCCGCCCCGCCACCCCAAAACAATTACCTTAAAGAAACACCTTATCCGCTCCAGGAGCTTCAACTGTTTCCCCGGACCCTATAGCCGCTCGAATTCGAACGTTGCGCTGGCATGGCTTGAATGGCTTGCATGCTGGAAGTCTAGACCCTAGCACACTTCCTTTGGGTACGATCTCCTTCGCATTAACGACATCTCGGCATATCCATGACAAAAGACCATCATGCCATGGGCTATGGGAATAATCTATGATACTCTCAAAGACCTATGGAATATCCGATCCAGCACATTGTCATTGTCTTAAATGGGAACCCAGCCTCCATGCAACACCGTAGGAGATCAGCAGAAGACAGCCCCAGGCTTGGGAGCACTTCCGGGAGCAAGCCCTTTCCGTCTCTCTCGTATCAGTCACTGTGTGCTTCTCTCTGACAATGTGTTCGTAAGGTGTCAATAATGCTTTGTCATTGCCTGTCGCCTGCCAAACCGCTCGCTTCTTCTTCTTCGATAAAAGGATGTTCTTCGATCACCGCACCTCCATCCACCGCATTCTGCTTCAAAATCTTCTTCTTCGCAGCCCTATCGGTCTCCCGCTTGATGCCATGCTTCACGGCATCCAGAACGGTATCCACCGTTACTCGTGGGGTGAACCGAGGCTTCGTACCTTCTTTGAACACACCTGTACGTACAAGGATAGAGTACCAGTCGTTGTCGGACAATGAGGACTCGTTGTACTCATTGGTGCCGCGAATATCAGATTCAGGGGTATCGCCAACGAAGTACACGGTCTCCGGAGGCTTGTTGATACCGTGGGTGTCTTTCCGCCACTGTTGTAGTAGCCTTGTAGCGAATTGGAACGTCCCGAGCTGAGGCTTGCCAAAGGCGGTTGATACAAGCTGTTTGCCTGTGATGCCTTGGTAGATAGCTTCCAGCGACGTCCGCAAAGCACCCATGCCCAGTCTTGTGTGTTCGTGCTCAGCAGACCATATGATGTCGTTATGGGAGAAATAGATGGGTGGGCCCTCGTCGTAGCTCTCGGACCTAGTGCCAAGCACGCCGTTTTTCGATGTGAGCAGGTCAAGAATGATCTGTTGGTCATCGCCCCAATGGCGTGAGTCGGCAAAGACAAAAATGGCTTCTATCTCCGTCTTCCCAAAGTTGCGCTTTCGAGAATTCTGAGTCTCCTGATCTGTGAGTTTCCGAAAGGGCGTTGTCCTCTCGTTGTCCTTCATGATATCACCGGGAGTGACCACATTTTTGAAGCCATAGCCTTCTGCGACTTGACGGCATTTTTCACCCTCCCCTCCTACAACCAGTACAGTCTTGTATTTCTCAGCCATCTCTTTCATGGGCGTATGCCCGCAAATGAATTGCCCGGGTGATATTTCGAGTTCTAGTTGTCTGCTTAGCTGCACGCATCGCTCTTGCTCAGTCTTGCCGCCACCGTTCGTCAGGAAGATATAAGGACTGTGAAAAGTCATTTACAATGCCCCGTTGCCCTCATCGTGGTAAACTTACACTTTGACACCATACTCGTTCTGACCATTCAGAACTTTCATAGCCTCGATAGCTTCAGGTATGGGTTTTCCACCTCGAATAAGAACTCCATCGATGTCGAAGGCGAAAGCGTAACTATCCGTTGTGGTAGTCAGGGGAGGCGTGGTAGGTGGTGTAGTACCGTCGGCTGTATCGCGCACACTCAAACGGTGCTTGGCCATCTCAAGGGCGGCAGCTGTCTCGTGTGCATCGCTGGGTTCCCGCATATGATGCGGTGGCACTACAGTCGAAGGTCCTAGAGACAGATCATCGAAGCTGGCTGTTGCGGATGACAGTCGTCGAACTCCAGGGCGCGAACCAGGAGACGATAGGCTGTTCGAACTGGTCAAGCTCGGTTTTGATGTCTTGTTCGAAGCAGAGTCCCAAAGGGAGGTCTGGTTGGCCTCCTGAGGCTCAGTAGCCTTTTCATTCCAGAGCCCCATCATTGAGGACTTTTGTGTAAATTCGCGGATAAAGCGATAAAGGTGTAGAGTGGTATTCGTGACTTCGTACCTGCGAGGTTGGTAAGAGATTATTGGCAGCGATCGACCAAGCACGTTCTCGGTATCTGGCTATATGTCAAGAGAAGCGAGTAGTCCACGATGAGCGGACGGTGAGGTCTTGATGAGAGTGGTAGCGCGCAGGATCTTTCACATAGAAGTAAAGATTTCGCAATGAGCACCGGCAGTGGCAAGCTTTTATAGTAGGCAGTTCAGCTTAGGTTTATGAGATCAAATGGAATTTCTTGTTTTATGCCTCGCGGTAGTTGAATGTTCGGACCCTTTCCCTCAGGGGTCCCCTGGAGATAAGGTACGATGTTATAAGTGCATGCTTTGGTTATGTGCTAGAGTATTGGTGGGAATCCACCCTTTTCATTTTCCTTTTCATTTTCCTTTTCATTTTCTAGGTTTGAGCGATATGGCTTGGTGACACAATCAATTATCAGGGTCTTGGAGTTTGACTTGCAGGCAAACTCGTAGTTCTAGTTCTAGCGCCACCAACCCGAGGCTGATTCCCTGCCAAGTAACGGGAATGGCCGATAGTCAGCTTTGTTGGCCAATCAATGCTGGAGACCCTCGAATATTTTCCGGCATGTCACGTCACGCCAAGATACTTTATACATATAGGACCCTCTGGTGCCCTCCAAACCCGATCGTGAATTCCCCGCTTGGCGAATACGATTTCAAGCGTCTTATCATTAGGGAAGGAGAACGGCGATCGATCGAAGACAAACACAGTCCGTTACTCGTAGTAGGAGAGTACTGTATCGGCTTGTTGGGGATTATGAGCCCTCCGCTGGCAACCGTGGGCATTGCGTCCCTTGGTGAAATGGGTGCAGGTATCGCCAAGCTGTTGAGCGCGAACAATCATCCAGTCCTGACCAACGTGTCTGATAGAAGGCAAGTTCCTTGCCATTGTGCTGTCCAAGTCCTGTACCCATTCGATGCAGCGAATCTACGAGACAGCGAGCACGTGCAGCCTCCATTGAGCTCGTCTCCTCGGATCAAAAATTCGTTGAGTAATCGGATTACATCCTTTCTAGGCTTCCCCCCAGGGATGCATATACTACAGCCGGAAAGATTATTTCACCTACCAAAGGATTGGAGAAGCCCCTGGAAAAGCTGCTATACTATATAGACTTGAATGCTGGCAGCCCTGCTTCTGCCAATCGTATGGCCGAGAGTTTTGCTTCGACCCTCATTCGATTCATTGATGGAGGCGTCATTGGCGCTGCACCGAAGCTCCGAGGAGACGGAAGCTGGATCAAGCCCAGTCTCGTCGTCTCCGGGCCTCACAACATTGCAAGACGCTCCCACCGGTGGCGCTCACGTCGCTGAGATCCTCAACACCAAACACATAGCCGACCCAATCGGCCCAGCAAGCGGTCTTCAAATGTGTTTCGCATCCACCACCAAAGGCCTAATCGCAATCGCAATTTGATCCCTTAGCGCAGCCCACAAATTCAATGTCCTGGATCAACTACAATCGCACTTGCAAGAGTACAGCCCCAAGACCGGAGAGCTTGCGGCAAAAGGACTGGTAGGCATGCCACCGAAAGCTTATAGATGGGTTGATGAAATGAAAGAGATTGCAGAGACTTTTCACGATGAAGGTGGGTTTGAGAAGGAGCTGTGTGGGGGTTTGAGCGAGGTTTATCGAGTGGTGACTGAGGAGATGGACCTGGGTAAAGAGAAGACGGAGGAGAGGAAGTTGGGGAAGACGCCGAAGGATGTGGCGCGGGTGATGGAGGAGTAAATGGAGAAGGGGAAGATGAAAATTGAATAGGGATGCGCTTTAGACACTGGCTTGCTTGAATTTCATGTTCATGTATGTCCCGTGCCCATTTATGAATGCATTTGAATTCTGGAGAGGAAAGATACCAAAGCGATAGTGCGCTGTTCTTGTGACATCTGTCTTCTTATCGACGAAGCCATTGTCTTTGATACCATATTAGAAGTGTAGTGGGATCGGCTGGGTCGATGCGCCATTGACTGTTGTAACCGCAACCAAGTCGTTCACCCTGATCTCAGTGTGGTGGTGGCACACTTTCGGACCCCATCTGCTTCTTCTGAAGACTAAGCACAAAGTTCTGAAAACTCGGATAATCCCCAATTCATCCCAAGCTTGCTGGGTCCACAGACCGGCATACAATCTCACAAAAAGATCCAACGACTTCGATCGCGTTTCCCGCATGTTCTGAGCAGTCTGAATAGCAATCTTTGGTGGAAGCACGCGCTCCTTCCATGCCTTGGCGCGGATGCATCCTAGAAGATGCCCCTCCAGGTTCCGACTCCTGAGACATGGAGCATATACCCACCTCAACGTCCATTCGAGGAACAATAGTTCCGGCTTTGCAGCGTACAGTCCTTCGGCAGTGACTGGCATATGGGACAGATAGCGGAAAAGAAATGCAACGGCATCGGGATCATGTTTGCCCAGGTATCCTAGGATCTTAATGGAATCATTTCTTCGCGAGCTTGGCCATATATTAGACTGTTTCAGAGCCTGTTTTCATTACAGATCATTTGCGTATTCAGGGTAGAGGTCTCTCTATTCGCTCCAAAGAGGATGGTGAGTCTGTTGATGTCGTTGCGAGCAGATATGCCGATGGTGAAATCGGTGTCTAGTGCCCCTGCTAGGCAGCCCCTATGTTGGGTTAATCTTGCTCGATACGCAGTGCCTGGTGGTAATCCTACGGAGCAGGTCCAGCGCTTTCTTGCGGGTCAATGGGAGGTGATCGTTCCGAGACTGGTGTATTCTGGCATAGTATGAATGAGCTTAGATGCTAGCTACCACTGAAGTATCAAGTACCAGCCGTTTCTTCTCTCTCTTTGATGGAACAACGATGGAGCCTTTGCTTCACGATAGCCTCTCGAGATGTATTGGGAGGGTCAGCCATCTTATGAGCGGTGCTAGACCGAAGTTCTATTTCCTCTGACGTTGTGCGCGAAGCTTAAATACCTTGGACTAGATCATAGAGGAGCTGCGAATGCTCTTCATGTTGTACTGTAATACCAACGACGAGAGATCGGAAGAAAGACTGTAGGGCCTTCGCCTGTGGTCAGAGTGTTCCGATATGAGAACTGGTTCATTCAGTGACATCGGTAAAAGAATGCACTCACCATTCCTCGGGAAGTTTTTGTTAGCCTGATAGCAAAGACCTCGTGTTCTCGTCCAAGGTGACCGTGCTCTCCCGTGAGGTGTTGAATGAGTTCATCTTGTGAATATCCTTCCGAAAGGACATTGATTTTCGAAGAAAGGAAGAGTGTTTTCAGGAGGCATCCGAAAGAACAAGAAAACACTTTGCTAAAGGCATGGCTGCCTTATGACACTGGATGACTGGACGTGTAGTGGCGATTTCAATCTGGTGTTTGTAAAGGAGATAAAGAACTTCAACAAGAATAGTTGGCGGTGGTCCACTCCACAGAGCTCTCATTAATCGCGGTCAGCAGCTATCACCTCACTAAAGGCGTTTCCTCTTTCGTCCGTGCTTCTGCCTCCTCTTCAGGCACCACGAGAAAGCCCGCAAAGGCCAAGAAGTAGAACGTAAACCAATATGCCATCACCCACTCAACAATGCCACTGATCCTGTAGAAGCTCATCGATATCAAACCAGTGAAGGCCACACCCAGGCAAAATTCCATGAGAAAAAGAGAATTGCTGATGACGATAGCACGTCGAAGCAACTTGTTGCCTTTTGAGTTCTCTGCCTTCATGATATCCCAGAACGCTGCGACGGTGCATATTGCAGAGAGCGCTGTCCCAATAAGCGCTAAGAAAAGCAACGAGCGATGCACCCTCGGATGACCATGGTTGTCGAAGACTGTCAAAGCGATCTGGCATGGACATCCTGCTAGTTGGAAAGGACCGGCTAATATGGAGAAAGACTTCTTGTACTGCCAATTGTGCCCCCTCCTTTCCACCTAGATGGCGCCAATGCAGCGTCAAGTGCACAGAACAGAATGTGGCCAACAGCGTAGCCGCGGATATCGTTCCCCCCGCAATAAATACAGGTTGCAATACAAAGGCAACGATGTCTGAGATGAACGCGACGTAGGGGTTACTCTGGCCGGGATAACGAGGGCGGCCTGAGGCTAGCCAGTAGATTAGAAGAGTGATGAGGGTTATAAACCATCCTGTACCGGCGGTCAGAGGTAAAAGGCGGTAGTAACGGAGGTCTTTCGCTATGGGAGTGAACTTGCTGAAATGCTGGGGCGACATGGCGACGGGCTCTGTAATCTTGTTTTATATGGATGGGGCGTCGTCTACTCTTATGCATAAATACAACTTTCTTGACCGAACATCGGATGGAGTGGAGAAGAGAGGATGTTGAGCAGGCCTCGGAAATACTCATTCGCTTTCAGAAGCGAATATCTCCATCCACACCTCGCCGGCCATACAACGAGTGTGTGATAGACTTCGGCCGAATTAAGTGTTCTCTTTTAAGCATAGAAGGGTTCACTGCCCAGTGGGCCAGCCTGTTAGGGCTGAGTACCCGGAATTTTTTATCTTGCCTACTCTGGGGTCTAGCTCTAAGGGCCGCTTAGGGAGAAAAAATCAAGTCGCCATAAATTACGAACCATACTAGTATGAATAAAGTTTTTGGTATAAAAGTTGTAGTAATCAGTAAATGCTATAGCTTTGCGTGCGGAAATATTGCATCAAAACCTACGGTGGTGGAGTTAGAGCAGGGTGGCCCACTGGGCAGTGAACCCTTCTAGTAATGGTCCTAGTTTATTGGCGCACCAGGGGACACTCAGCCAAGCCCTCACTGCTTTCAATTTACAAGGACTCGAGAATCAAAGGAGATAGACTCAAGCTCTCGGCTATGAACTTATTACGGATCTATCACCCAACTTCATAGCCAGAACCTTTGTATCAAACCCAACGGTCGAAAATATGTGAGGTATCTTAATATCTTGGCGTGTCCCCATTCTTTGGTCACCCGCCACGCGAGGGAGCGTCAAGACCTAGGGTGAATGCTAGTTCTTCTAGTAGAGATGCCAGTTTGATGAGAGTATGCGAGACACGGTTGGGGAGGGTGGTTGTGGTGAATCAGGTTTCTCAACGAATTTCTCAACGGATTACACACTGGTAGAACAACGACTATTATTGAACAATAAACAACGACCTCTTCACCAGGCCACTTAGTACATCGCACCGTGGTCGCCAAAGATGAACAACACCAACAGGGAGTACGTTTGTGGGTTTGGAAGGATGATGGTTCTGCTATGCTATGGATTTCTGCTAAGTAGCAGTTTGCTGACTAATACCGCCCCCGCACCTTCCGCCAATGAACTACGCCCGCAAGACTACCTTAGGTACAGGGTCAAAGACTGGCGCTAAACCAGATCCGTCCTAAAGTAGATTGAATAGAACTTGCCCAGTTTCAATTGTGCTTTAAATTGCTGTATGCTTCGTTCATATCATGCAGGCTACAGAAAATGAGCTACCATCTTCAATTTGAAAGCCTAGAAGGTCTTTGTCATGTGACTGCCCTCTCTTCGCCGCGTTGGCCTCTCAACTGCCATCCTGCTTCACAAGTTTTGATCCGTATCCAAGACATCATACTGGCTGTTGTCACTCTCGCCAATCTTCTGTCTTGGAGCCGTTGACCCACTCGTACTCTGCGTCATCCTCTGCATATCATGCTGCGCTTTCCTCCCCGGGTCGTTCTCATCTCCAATGTCGAAACTCGGGGTGTTTCCCTCGTTCTCACCGAAATCGCTGACTTCTTGAAGATTCTTTCCCTTTGGCTTGCCCGTCTGATTGGCTTCAGAGACAACGCTGCCTACGTAGCCAGGCGCCGAATCAATGTTTGAGTCACCCTCCTCCTTAAATGTGTTCTCACTTGGACCAGACTTGGCACCGCTGCCAGACATCTGCTGATCACCAGTCCCCCCCATCGAGCTCGTCGGTCCACTCGGTCCCCTCAACATCTGGCCAGCCGTCTCCTCCTTTGCACCCGTTGGGCCACCAGCATATCCATTCATACTATGCTGGCCTGAGAAATCTGGCTGCCCCCCTGCGCCCTCAGGATACTTCTGCCCTCCAGGGCCCTTAGCTTCGTCAGCGGTCTCCGACCATGCGGCTTTGGCTTCACGCTCTGCTGCGTCTGGGGCCGGTGCGAGAGTGGTGGCGCCCGCAATATCGGTGTTGTTGAATGTGGAGGACGAGCCGGACTGGGAGAGAGGCTGGCTGTCGCGGTTCTCGCCAAATGCGCCGTTGTTACGGGCAGACTCGGCGGCAAGGGAGTCGGACGCTACAGCACCTGCGCCTTCGGTGGTGGGGTTAGTGTAGCGCTCTGAGTCGGAGGTTTTCTTGAACAGGTGTCAGATAATGGACTTGGTGAGACTGCAATACCCAATGTTGGAAGACGTGATGAGAAATCATCAAGCTTAACGTACCTTCATGCCAGTGTGACCTTGGTCCTTGGAGCCGAGGGGTGTCCCTTGCATATCCATAATTGTAATCGTTGTTGTGTATGAGGTAAATGCCTGGGTATTCACTTGGATTTTATTAACAGCTCGAGTAAATGGGTTAGTTGTGTTGGACGAATCTCGAAAGACATTGCGCGTTAATGTCGACAACGGAGCTTTAATGCGAGGCTACATCATCCAAAGGTGATGTAATGCAGTTGAAGCCCCGCCACAGAAAAATGCCCTGAAAATCACTCACCGCTTTATATTATTAGTCACTTAATAGCTGTTGGATTCACATGACCGAATCAATAATTTCTGCCGGTGCGATAGGAGGCAAATCGTTCACGAAAGCTAGGTTGATTCATTATACTAAGTCTCCAATGGTCATTCTTTCACTAGGACAAGTGGGATCATGATTTCCAAGCTGTGCTCTGTATGGATTTCGTAGCTCTGACCTCTTGCTATCTGAGCCTATTAGCTATCGTGTAGCTGTCGCTGCTATTGAGGTTTCAATCCTGCTTTCACCCGCCAATGCTTTCCCTTCATCATTCATTTGTAATCATGATAGCCCCAGATTTTCTTCTGGACTTCGTAGCATCCTTGGGCAATCCATCAAGGTTGTCGTGGCCTTGCCTACCAACACTTCCGCTCGGCTCATTCGAAAGCTTGTTCAATTCATCCCCATCAGTCCTCACGCTGCTATCGCTTGTGGTGGGGCCTCGAAGACCGCTCTCACTTCCACCACCATATGAGACATCGCTCTGAAGTCCTCCCGAACCGACATTGACATTGCTGGCGTCACTGGAGTTCCAGTCTGAAGCGACTGGAGGCTGGTCTGGGAGAGGGAGGTTCGCTTGACGCTCGTCGATGATTTCTTGCCTGGGCTTGGAGTTTTGGTCGTTTATTGACTGTCAAACGGAGGTCAGTACGCTACAGTGTAGGGCGACAGGAGGACTTTGTGCGAACCTTCATTTGGGAGGGCTCTGACTCGGAGGGTACGTTTCCATCATTGTTTTGCGAGACTTTTGACTCTGTCTTACAAAGGTCCTCGGAGTGGCGTGGAAGGTAGAGTCAGACATCGTGGGTAATTTGATTGGTGACACAGGTAGGGTCTTGTTGTTGTAATTCTTCGAATTTTTGATTTGACAATAAAGGTATTTTTGTTTGAGCTGAGAGATAAATCTTGTGTCGAAGATTCTACTCGTAGGAGCCCTGTCCGTCTTCCGTGGGGTGACGGAACCGATGTGACATCACACACCAAAGTCAAAGAATGGCATGGTTTGGCGATCGTGAAAGATTAAACGACATGGATAAGGCTATGTGATACAGTTATATAATTCAGCTGCTACTTAAACATCATCTGTGTCGCTGAACGGGACTTCCTAAGAGGCTATATAGTGGATTCTTTGAACAAGGGTCTCCAAATATCACACGACGTGGGTACTCTTCAGCCATGTTTGAGGAGTATCCCCAATTCAAGCCGCTGAAGATCATTTAGATGAGCCCTAAAGCCTTGTCCGAGACCCCGCAGTTGCGGGAAACACAGCAAGCCCTCTCCCACACAATCAATTCTCCCCAACCATGGTAAAACCGGCCGCCTCAGCCCCTTCATTAGATGCCCCACCTGCAGCAGCAGAAGAAGAAGAAGAAGAAGAAGACGACTACATGTCCATGACCATCACCGAGCCCACCGCCCCCCTCCAGAAAGAAACCTACACCCAACGCCGCCTTCGCAAAAAACGTGAAGCGGAAGCCCGCTCGCGCCCCAAATCCAAAGCCGAGCTCGCTGCAGCCGCTGAGGCAGACCGCGACGATGCTCTTTCCACGGCCCTTCCCAACAGCTCTAAGGGTTTCCAGATGATGGCTAAGCTGGGTTTCAAGCAGGGTGGGGCTTTAGGAGCCTCTACGAATCCGAATGCGAGGACTGAACCCTTGGGAATTGCTGTCAAGGAGGATAGAGGGGGCGTGGGGATGGAGAATGAGAAGAAGAGGAAGTTCAGGGAGGAGGCGCAGAAGGTTGAGGGGGTGGAGAGGATGAGGAAGGTAGAGGAGGGGGATTACAGGGAAAGGGTTGGACGGGAGAGGGAGGAGAAGAGGGTTGAGGGACTGTGCCGGGGTGCTATGAGGGTGCTAGAGGGGCTGGAGCAGCCTGAGGGAGTGGAGAAGGTGCCGATCAAAAGGGTTAATGTACTGTGGAGGGGATTGCTAAGGGAAAGAGCGCAGATGGAAAGGGACAGAAGGACGCGGTATGATCTGCATCAGAGCCTTTCGAAGAATGCGGCGTATGAGGATCCTGAAGAAGACAAGCAGGATCGGCAGGCCCTGGGAAACGAGGAGGACGATGTAGAAGAGGAGGATGAGGAGCTTGATGAGTTCTTCCATTTGGAGGGGAAGCAGAGGCTGAAAAGGCTCGTGGTATACTTAAGGGAGAAGTACTTCTACTGCTTCTGGTGTAAGTGCAAGTATGAGGATGAGAGTATGGAGGGCTGTCCGGGGTTCGAAGAAGATGACCATGATTGAATTATTCCAAGCCTGCTGATTGTACCTCATGCTGCTTGTTTTCGGACTACGGTTTCTCGATCAGAGGCGTACCTTCCGCGCTACACAAAAGCGAATCGAGACAATGCTTGTGAAGGCCATAAGTGCACGGATCGTGTCGCGAGTGCTCCAAGATTTTCAGGCGCCTCCCGACTCTTCGCTTGGACTCTCTCACCTACAATATGACATTCAGAAGCTTGTTGATACTGAGGGTCAAGCCAGCCCTTCTCCAACGCTCGAGGTCGTATACGACGTCACAAAGGGCCTCCAACCCGCAAATTTCGGCCATTATTAACGTTGAGCAAGATGATGTCCTGAGTGGGGTCGCACGGGCTCTCTCCATCTAGCCTGCCAATCGTCAGCTAATTTCAGTGTGGCACAGGACTATGTTCCAACACCTTTCTCTGGTAGCGCTGCGTGTGACCAGGACAGGGCTGTGTTGTAATGCCTTGTGTATCTGCTGGAGCAGAAGACAGAGCAAACTCCACCTTATCCACCACTACATTTTCGTTCATCATAAGTGCTATGCATTTCGTCAAGAATCATCTTCATCGCTATCATACTTGTTCTCAGAGACTTCGATGGATCGCCGTGCGTGCCACGAACAACGACTTGAGGAGCCCACCCAACTCTTGGAAAAGACTAGACGGGATTATAAGGAAATTTTTCTTATTCCGAAATTGATACTATGCCTCGACGCAGTCGCAGCTCTTGTGGATATTCCTAGTTCCGAAAGCAGCTTGAATGAAAGCCAATCGCCACGATCCCGCAAGGCGATTTCGTCCGTTTCTTCGGATACCATATCCGTCGTATGGGCCTTTGCGTGGTCCATAGATCGTCGTGATTCTCGACTTCTAAATAAGCTGATCACTATACAAGCCCAGCAAGAGCAGCAAGAAGAAGGGTCCGAAGAAGATAATCAGACCGACGATTCGGGGTCGGACCATGACCGCACACAGACCACCCAACAATCTACCAAAAGCTTAACAAGTGAGAACCTTGAAGAGGCCCATGCGGAGCAGCGTAGACTGAAATTCCTCCCAAGTAAGAAACATGGTGTCCCATTGAGGAATATGGACCTTGATTCACAATCTTCTGAGTTACCCAGTATGCCAGATTGCCTGAAACACATCTGCGAGCTCCAGTAAATTAGGACAACGATCAGCTGAGTCGGATGTGAGTACACCATATCGCAGGCGCGCGCATTCAGAGTCCAGATCGTCTCGCGGACGGAGGTGGCCAAGAAATTCATGAATTGTGGGTATGGTTTGTGGCATGCAATACGTGACAGCGAAGAAGTAATCAGGTATTATTCCGATGGGCTCAATATAGAGCGAACAGAAGCAAAGTGTGTTGTCGACGATGTAAGTAATTCCGTGTACGAGATAGAGCCCATCAATCGAGATACTGACCGCCAAAGTAGTCAAAGGACCATCGAGCTTTACTGCCATCATACGACCTGAAGCTTGGCGGCGGCCACAGGGTGCTGCGGGATGGACCGAATGGTGTGAGGAGTCCTTGGAGGAAACGCCATTCAGACCAAAGAGCTTGTTTGTCGGATACTAGTCTCAATGCGAGTATAAGTAGAGTTTCATGAATCGAGTCTGGGGTACATTCTGAGTAAATGTCGAGTCTCACTTTCAGCATCGTTGAGCAAGAAGGGAGGCACTTTGTCCAGCTGCTGAGCATCATGTTTACTACATCTAGGTGTCATTACAGGCCAAGCATAGCGGGTACGTATGACTTTGACGCCTTTCAGGAGCCAAAGGACTGTGATCCGTACGCGGGCAGCGAGGCTTGCATGCGATTGAAGTGTTGGGCATGGACCTGATCGTGCATAGGAATCTTATGAGAATACATCGAAAGAGGTCATTTCAGAGATTGGCATGCGACACACGTGCTAGGCTTAGATGCTTCAGAATTGCTCCTGGCTATCTATGTTATTACCACTCTATCGAGTTGAAGATTGGCAGTCTCACTACATGTGATCTTTCCCCATTGACGGACTTTAATCCTGTTACCTAAAGTAGCACACTGCTTCACACGGGCCTCTTCGGCGTTAATGGGCGTGTTAAGTGGGTCTCGTAAAGGAGCGCGTGTTACTGAAAAGTATATAATAATGTATTCTTCATTTTCCTCTTCCCGTTTCAGACTACACCTCTCAATCCTCGACCCTTATATCCCTTTGGAAGATCATCAGAACATGGACGTCATTCTTGAGAGGACAGAAACACTAATAGCAACCATGCTCGACGTGTCAAGCAAGGCCCTATTACGCTTATCGAACTGCCTCCATAAACATCAACATCAGTACCGAAAGTGCTTCTCTCGACCCGATCCTGACTACAACAAGACAGCAGCAGTCAGCGGCGAATCTCATCCTAAGCAAATGGCAGTAAAATACCCACAACGTACAAAGAAGAAACACACGAGCTCGACAACTCCTGTCCAGTCCCTGGACAAGGCCGAGCGTCATTGTCCTCTCGAGCTACAACAGGAACGAGGTTCACTGCGCCACGAACGAACCGTCTTATCTCGTGCCGCAGTCCAATTGTCCAAGCTCAACGAAGCACCTGGCGGGCATGTTGATGTCACAACTGCTAATGTCTCCACCACTTCAAATAAGTCTGACTCTCCAGCTCCTAAGAAAGAGCATGAGCACAAATACCCTCCGGAGCTGAAGATGGCCTACAGACAGGCCAAAGAGCAGGCTGTTTTGAGGAAAGAAGCGAAAAAGGCGAAAGCGGCCGATAAGTTAAAGGTGAAGGCTGGCACGCCAGCTGGCCCCTGCCCAGTGACCCCGGTTCCTGCAATCTCAAAGGGTTTGCCCTTACAGAAAGCTGCCAAAGTAACAGGAGGCCCTGGAACCCCCAAGATGAGGCCGGCAAAGATTGAGAATTCCGTACACCGTAACACCAAGCTTACATCAACCCCGGTCCAAGCCTTAGGATGTGAGAAAGACCTCTCGGCGGCTAGTCCAAACACGCCAGGCGTTGCATTCAAGCCACCGCCATCGCCCTACCAAGAGAGTATCGATGTGTTGGAGAAATGCCGTACGAAGGTCGATACTTGCTTGCTTGAGTACAAATCTGCAAAAGCCGGCGTGGTCAAGGCACAAGCTACACTGCAATGCTTGCTTCGTCAGGGAGAGTACCCTACCGAATTTTGGTTCAAGCAAAAGGAATCCGCCGAAAAGATTATGAAGAAGGCCATGAAGGCTGTAAATGGTGCACGAGTGTCGGAGGAACAGGCGATATTCGTTGTAAGTGGAGGCCCTGTTAAGAAATAAGTCGCCGTTGTTGATGACGTGATAGATACAAGAACATGAGAGAATGATGAGTGCCAAGGGCAAGGACCTGGTAGACTGGCGACGGAAAGGAGGACGCGATAGATGGGGGGTATTGGTCAGGCCAAAGTGAATGGTAAAGGTTTTCTTGACATCAATGCAAAATCTGTCGGCTGGTCTTTATTGGATGTTCAGCCCAAATTTCGTTGGGGCAACTGGGGTATCATAGTAATCATGTAATGTCTTCTTCTTCGCTCATGCTTCCATACCCAGTATCAATGGATACACCAGAACTGCGACGTTTCGGGTGCTGAATAGGCAAAAGCCTTTGCAGAGCCCCGCTGTAATCCCTCAAGCGCCCGGGGCAGGGTTCTTTCTGCTCGGAAGGTTCCTCGATCAGGATGATGGTATTTCGTAATATTTGCATTATGCGGCACCGAGATTGGCGTGCAAGATTGTCATCTTTGGATATGACCAGCAAGAGTCGAAGAACGGCAGCAAATCCAAGCAGGCCCATTGACCCAGAGTTCGAGAGGCTCCGCTCTAGGACTTGCAGTGCCTTCGTAATAGACTTAGCCTCTTGTTGCACGCCCATTACCATGACCAGACCTTCCGTGCATTCAATAGCGATCATTATGTCTTTTCGTGTTGTCTTCGATAGGGACTCAAAGTCTGCAAGTGATGTCGGTAACGAACCTGGTTTCACCAGCGGTAGAGCTTGCCAGAGAGCTGTGATATTGGACCCAAGATCAGTGTCGGACAAGACGGCTGTAGCTGCTAATGCTCGAACGAAGCTGCTTGAACCAGGCGGCGCTGTACGTAAAGCGAGCTTAATCTGAGAGAGACAGGTGTGGTTAGTCTTCCCAGATTCGATGAAAGCTTGAAGTGCTTGCTGCAGCGTGGTGTTTGACGACCAGAGGGCGAGAATGTCTAATGGGCCACGCATGGCCGTGTCATCCTCAACCAGACTATCAATCTCGATTTCTCCTTCAGTAGTAAAGTTTGTAGGCCGATTCCAGGCAAGGTTGTGCAGACGGTGGACATTGATGGAAGTCATCACGTCCTCGATAGGCCGTTTGAGTAGAGATGCTAAGTAATCTGGCAGCTCGCCATAGTCTGAATCTGAAGTGCCTTCTGCAGCGTGTAGCATCTTCTGCGCAAGCTTCCATTGATAACGAGCAAGTTGGGTGGCAACAAGATTCAAAGTCCTGCACACCCAAGCTGAGTTCGAGGCTTGCCAAAACATCACTCGGAGGTGAAGAGCTTTCAGCATAATTCTTCCAGGAGTCTTCGGGAGTGTTCCTGCAGCCCATAACGTAAGAACCAAGCGACCTTTACTCAATTCTGTATCCCCGCCAGTGAGCTGTGCGTCAAGCGCTATCTCCCAAGCCCTCACCCTGGCAGTCTCTTCTTCCTCGCTTCGACCTGTCAGCCACGAGTAGCTCTGCCAACCCAGTAGCTGTCTAGTCATGTATGCATGTGTCTCATTGATGAGACCCCACATCTCTGGAAGCATGCTGTGCCTTGGGATCCAGACAGTTTGAATAGACGTCAGCCACGCATTTCGTCGGATACCCATGGGCGAGTCTGAAGACTGAGAAGCCCCAAGATTATTTGTTTTCGAGGTAGGCTTGCCTAGCTTAGGCTTAGAATTGAATAGATAGAGGAAGAGGAGAAGGCCGAGTGCGCAAAACACGAGCAGACCCTTGACGAATGGCAAAAGGAGAAAGTTGTAGCGAAACGAAGCAAGGTGACGTTGGGCAGTCCGTAAAAGAGGTGTGATTGGGATTGAATTGAGCACGGGCAAGGCAAAAAGTCCACGGTCCTCCTCAGGGCTCCCAGCGATCCTGTCCATGATCATAAGCCCGGCTAGAGAGCCTAACACGAGTTTGCCGAGAACCCTACCACCTCTGAAGGAGATGTCCCCAGACGATGCGTTCTGAGCTCGACTGCCGAAGCGAATGTCGTCGGCATAGTGTGCTTGTGGTCCAACATCTCGCAGTCTCCTGATATCCTCTGGCACAGGGATCGTGCCGCGGGGTGCCTCTGAGCTAGGTGAAGAAGGTTCGGTCTTTAGGGATGAGCTTTCGTCGACGTTTTCTGGGCCCTCGGACGCCTTTTGCTTGGAAAGTATCTCCTCTTGACCGGTTTCTTTGGCTGCATTGCGCGCATGACGCCTTAGAGCATCATTTGCATCTTCCAGATAAGCATTCCGCTTTTCGAGCTGATGGATGTATTCGATTGCTTTGGTCAGTATGGTGGCTTTGTTGAACTTGGGAGCCGACACTGACCCTGGCTGCTCGTCCGGATTTTGAGCATCTTCTCGAAGACTCGGGATGCTTTTGCGAAGATCAGTAATTTTATCATTCAGATTGTTTCGATAGCGCTTCTCTACGAGGCTGTGACTCCGGTTCAGCACTGATGCTGATTTCTGCCCATCTGGGCTTGCAGAAGAGTTGGCGTTGTCAGCAGAGACCTTTCGCTTCTTGCTTGGTTGGACCCCAGCTCCAGATGCCTTCGAAACTGGGGGGGAATTCAATGCTCTGTTACCATCACGAGAGCTTCGCTGGGAATTGCCAAGTGCAATGGACTCTGAAGGGGGAGTTGGTTGTTGATCTGCAAGAGATTTGGGCTTTGGATTCCAATCCATCCATTCTTCCCATTGGTCTTCTGGTGAAGTTGACGCCTGCTCAGACAACTGACTTCGGGCCTTCATCTCGAGGATTGGATTGCTCGAATATGGCTGTCAGCTGAAAACAAAGCCATTGAAACGGACAGCAAGATCGTTAGAAGTTCATTCTTGCGTGTGACATCTGTTGAAAAGGACGGTAAGGAAGGGTAGAGTGCTTCTCTGCCAACAGCAACCTCCGTCAAGCTGGAAGACTTTCGGCTGTCCCATCAACCAGGATAGTAAAGCGTGCGCAATAGCTGAAAGTCGAAGGATCAATGTTCAGTAATACAGAATGCTATCTAAGCCGTCTCTGAATACAGAGATAAAGCTGAGAGCTGGGTGGCATGATTCGGCAATTGAGCGTGGTGACCCTTGTACGCACAGGGCTAGGACACAATTATCCCATTGGGATTAGCTCGAAATTTCGAAGCTCGCGCACTGTGGTTGTCAATTTCAAGCTTCCCCAATTCCCTCCCTATTCCATCGCCATGGCCAAAGAAAAGCCTACCGACCCCGAAAAGGAGGCAAGGAAGCTCGCCAAAGCAGAGAAGAAAGCCAAACGTAGCGAACCCGATGGCGTCCACAAATCCAAATCAGACAAAAAGGAAAAGAGTGACAAGAAAGAGAAGAAAATTGAAGCCGCAGCCGCAGATGTCGAAGTCACGACCCAGCTTCTCAATGCTCTCGAGGGTAGGAAACCAGGGAGTGTAGCTATCAAAGATGATGGAGATATTGAGGTGAAGATCAAGAACCAACCGCTGATGGGAGCGTTGGTGCCGTTTGCCAATCCATTGGCCGATGAGAAAGTGGGGAAGAAAGTACTGAAGAGTGTTAAAAAGGGTAACATGCGTTCGGTCGAGCTTTGCTTCCTGTAGCTAATTGAAATTGGTGACAGCTGCAAAGAACAAAACCCTCAAGCGCGGTGTCAAAGAAGTTGTCAAAGTCTTACGCAAATCCAGCACTGCAGCCGCTCAGGGTGGTGAAGCACCTGGCATCGTCATACTCGCCGCTGATATATCGCCAATGGACGTCATATCGCACATACCGGTCTTGTGTGAAGACCACGGCGTGCCCTACATCTTCGTGACCTCGAGGGCCGAGCTTGGGGCCGCTGGGAGCACGAAGAGGCCAACCAGTGTGGTCTTAATTAGCAATGAGGCCGGAGGAAAGAAGAAGGGTGTGAATTCGAAAGGAGATGAGGAATTTGCGGAGGTCTACAACGATTTGCTCAAGGCTGTGGTGAAGGCTTCGAGAGATGTCAGGGTATAGTGATTGATGAACATGTACATTATGTATGGCGTTGGTGGGTCCAAAAAGCTGCTCAAATGGGCGTTCTGCATAGTAAGTGGTTGTTCGCTACCAGCTCCGTGTTGGTTCTTTGGGCGAAAGCCACTGATACTAGCTAGGTTAATGATACCCTTCAATAATGTCGTTCGGAATATCTACATGCATGCGGAAAAGCCCTGGCACCGATTCGAAATCACATACAAAGAAGAAACAAGCCACTGAGTCGCTCCAATTGCCCATCATGTCTGTCAGCTTGCCATCTTTGGTCTACAAAGTCGAGAGAACGTCCAAGTAAATTGCTGCCACTGTTGACAGATCTCCTCCTTTCGCGTGAACTTACCAAGCCCTTCCTGCTGTATCGAACAAATCCAGATTCTAATATGAGCATGTATCCCCGCTCACCATTGAAATTTCGACTCTGACCCAGTATAATACTTGGAAAGTCTTGATTTGACATGGATGATTGATCACTAGTATGGCACTGCTGCAGATATCACGTAAGCAGTCAAGGGCTCCATCTGCGGTACTAGTACTTTCAGAGATATACGAGTAATCGTTTCATTAGCACCTATAGAGAATTCGAGGGACTGCAGTCTGGAGGGTGTTCCGGGTATGTGCCGTATTGAGAGGAATCTGAGGTTTCCTTTCCCACGAACGGCGATGCTTTAAGTATCACCATATCGTTCTTGACCGAATGATGCGGACTACCACCCCGGACAAACTCAAGAAAACGGAGAAACAGGCAGACGCATGTCCCTTGATCTCTCCAGACTTCATTGCCTCAATCTCCTCAGCCTTCTCCGGAACTTTCACTAGTGAAGAGAGTTGGAGTCGCCAATGGGAACTTGGTTGGAGGTACCACCCCAAGTCTAGCTGTCGTTTGAAGAGCTGACTTGACCTTGGTCCGGCTCGATGCAATTGCCAATGGTTAAAAGGGTCTGCTAACCTCTTTGCCACTGCATTTATTCCCTTGGTATGACGCATTTAGACAAGGAAGCCTCTGCGTTATACTTCCTGTAGTGTATATGGGTCACTCAAAAGGAAATGAGTTTTACGTGGAAGGCCGATCAACTGAACGTGTTTGAGTCCTTCCCTGAATGGGTTTCCTGTAATGTACGTTCGCGGTGCAAAGGAGCTATTTTCTTGAGTTGGCTGTCGAATAGTTGGACTGAAAAGGTCATTGTGAGTTTTTCTGCCTTCCCACTGATCCTAATTGCGGACTTTCCGATCCTTGCTTCAAGTCGTCTAAAATCATACATACAGTGAAGATGATATTTGAACATCCAGTTTGTCTACCAACACGCCATGTACGACCGGCCCCCATTGTAGTACCATAATTGAGAGCTGAAGAGAAAACGAGAAATGCCAAAAACACCCGCGTGACTAGCTCAAACTATCCGTGTCGGAAGCTTGCTAAATTGAGCGGCTTACTGGGCGTTCAGCTGAGGTTTGTACTCGCACCAGACCACAGGTACATATTAGGAAAGTGGGAGCACAACCTCGCCCTCAATGCTACCATACTAAGAGCCCCTCTCAGAGCCACACCCAGCATCGGTAACCCCAGCGAAGACCTCCGAGCCTGAGCTCCAAACAGTGGGAGCTTTTGCAGCAATCTATAAAAGGATCAAAGAGGATGGTGAAGCGAGAGTAAAGTATGCAACAATGACAGCGGAAGGCTTTGGGCACAGCCTCTTGGGTGTGAGAGAATTGAGCCGATACGCGAGCGAGTGAGCAGTGACGAACATAAGGTGGGTACCAACATCTGGAGCTGAAACGAAGGTTGATAAGCTTGATGTGACGACTAGTCTTGAAAAAAACACTTAGTACGACAATTTTGGGAATCACAGTCATTCATTTGCATGGGCAGTATGAAGGATGGAATATTTACAATCATCGAAGTTTTTGAATATCCTCTGCAAGCTTCCAACTTGCTGCCATATCTGGCATCGAAGCAGCACAACATAAAAACCCCAGTCGTATCAAACGAATAGTGAAGCCAGACAGCGAACTATCCCAGAACTTCAAAGAAATGAACCACATCGAGCGTGATATGCATGCTACTTTTGCCTTTCATGCCAATCATCTAGAAAGATGACCCACGCCTCTTGACCGCATGACGATGGACGTGCGCCCTCTTCTTCTTCCTCAAGCTCGTCCCACTCTTAGCATAAACATTCATTGTGCTGCTGCCTCCACAAGTCTCGGACGAGGCACCCGTGCACGCCGTGTCGCAATCGCTGTCAGCCTTCTTAGTAGTGCTGGTCATGCTGTTACCGCAAAAGCATTGTGAACCGTATTCAGTGCCGGCAATGCTGTAGCCAGCAGCGAAGCAATCGTTGGCGCAACTAGTGGAGGAGTTACCACTGCCCCAGTGGGAGAGCGAGCGCGTGCTAGGGTCTGGGATGAGATCAGTGTAGCAGCCTTGGTATTCCCAGGTTTCGGAGCCCTTGCTAGATGTGACGGCGATGGAATTGGGGAAGCCACCGGTGCTGGAGCCGGAGCCAGCACTGCCTGAGCCAGTAGAGGCGGTTCCTGATGCAGTTGACGCAGGTGCCTCGCTTTTGGCTGGGCTGGATGCAACTATTGCTACCTTTTCGGCTACTGGGACGCTGGAGACAGCCTCGCTAACTACAGCTGATGCAGCGCCCGAAGCGACAGCAGAGGTTGCCGGGGTGGATGAGTCGGCTGTCTCAGCGGGAGCAGAAGCTCTTGCTGAACCTCCAGATACTGCGGTAGCTGCGCCGCAGGATGAGGGGGGGTGGATGACGGCGGGTTGGACGGTCTGGATTGGGTTGCACCCTGGGAGGGTATCAAGAGCGTCACCTGAGAGGCCGATGTCTTCCGTGGGCGTGACGATAGCGTCGATGTAACAAGCGTTCGAAGCGGTTGAGTTCTGATATCCTTCGCTGTTGGCGGACGCTACACCAAAGCAGTCGTCCGAGGCGAGACCAACTTTTGTAGTAGCGTCACTTCCTCCGTCGGCGATGTGACAGGTCTTCATGGCCTGCTGCAGAACTTTTGGAACCCATCCGTTGATCTGCAGAGATGTTGGTTAGTCACACGATGAAGGTTGAAATACACAACAACGAACGGGAATAAACGCACAAAGTCCATGTGGAAGGAGTAGCCAGTTGGATCACCGTCAGCCAACACCCAGGGCGGGTTATTAGGGTCGCTGTAATCTTTGGTGATATTGTCGAATTTGCGGATGTCGAAGTAGTATTCAATAAAGATCTCAGGGAAGCGCTTGACGTTGAAGGGAGCTGGGCACCCTGCCAAGCCGTCTTGGTTGGTAGGGAATGCCATGTGTGCCAATGGATTCTTAACATCGAAATCGTCGCCATTCCAGCAGGAGGGAAATCTCATTGATGCCGCCAAGCCTGGTACGTATGGGTCATTGCAACTCTGGAAGCCTGTCGGGAAGCCAGTGCCCTTGGGACCATTGGTCGAGCCATCATGGCATTGCCAAGTCATTTGATTTCCAGCGGTACCCATCATGGTCTCATTGTATTCACGCTGTGTAGCGCTGCCACTCATCATTCGAAAGCCCTGAGGAAATTCGCTACGTTCCTGATCGTAAGAACAATCATTATTGCCGAACTTGTAATAGATCTTCCGGTTGTTTGCCTCAGGGACCTTGTAAAATTTGCCGCCATTGTTGAAGTACAGGACTGGCATCCAGTAATTGCCTTTGTCCTGAGTAACCTGGGCGGTAGTGCAAGTTGAGGATTGGGTGTCTGCAAAAGTTGTTTCGGCGTTGAACCCATTTCCGCCAGTGATTGAGTGTACATGATTTGAAGCCACGCCTAGACTCAGCAGAGGATCGACCCGCTCCGTGACGAGGTATCCTCCGGTGTACTGGACGAAATATGCACAGTTCGCACTGTACCCGTCGGCGTGAACAGAGGGTATGGTCGAGGCTAGAAGAGCTAGGGCAGATGAAATTATCTGATTGGAATACATTGAGACGGAGTGTGACGGTTAATCGTCGACTGGGTTCGATATTGTTAAATTGTAGTTATCAACTCTCGAGGAGGCTGCTTGGTGGGTGTAAGACCATGTACTCGAAAGGATGATCGAATGGGGGAGTGTTATAATGAACGAGCGACGTGCGAGTCTCTGACCCTGCACACGCAAGAAAAAGAATGTGTGATATAAATGTAATGGCAGTTGGCGAAAAAAGAAAAGGTGAAGGAGGAGCAGATGCAAGATATTTTGAAAGGGGATGGGGATGTAGCACTAGCGCTGAGGAAACACCGATCAAAGCGGTAGATTCTTGAAGGCTGACGAGTGCATTGAAACGAGTGTTGGTACTGGTGGTACCGTAATCAAAGTCAGCAGTAGACGCCTATCTGGCTGATCCACCTGATTTGAGTGTCATGCCAGTCTCAAACCCCTGCATGGAGTGAATGCTTGTGTAATAAAACGTGAAGTACGACATGTCATAGCGTAGGTGGTACGGTCGGGATAATGAAACAAGGTAAAACTAAGCTTGTAACGTTGTATGCCAACTCCCCTCATCTGGAGTTGGAGCAGGTAGATGAAGGCAAAGGCATCTCCGTTTTGGCTTTGATTGTCGAAGCAATGCGCCGCACCCAACAAAGATGGTATGATTGACCACTGTGCCTAGAGAGGAAACTCTTATCGATGCGATGGAAAATCACTGGCCACAACGACGGAGGGGCTGAGAGTGCCGTCACTTATTTGGGAAGTAATGAGCACATGCAGTGAGATGTCGGCTTCTCGCGTTTGGCTGCAACAATAACAGTCTCACGGACCATTTCAATGATGACTGGTCGGAGGTGAAGTGACCTAAAGCATCCTTAGAATTCGGGATCTCCAAGCTGACCGGGGCACGCACATGGCCGACGGGAAGCCTAGCCTTTCCCCTTTAACTTGCAGCCGCCAGGACATCCATTGGCCATGAAATGCAACCTGGACAATGGGAGCCACGGACATAGATCGATAACAACACCTCGGTATTTCATGGTTCGGCACAAAGTGTCTGAATTGGAGCAAGATGCATTTGGAGTAATTCTCGAAGTCATGCTGACCTACTCGCAAATCATCAAATGATCCCGTGAAAATTTTCTACGCCGCTGGGAAAAGCAACCCGTAATCAAGCCATCATTATCATCACGCCCAAGAACTTTGCAATAAGCCACACGGGAAACAGTCTCACACCAACAGGACATCCCTGCCTCCGAGGTTGACTTTCGCCATTATGAACGTGAACGCCTGCATGTTTTGGGCGCTAAGTCAGACGTCAAAGTAAGGTACACACCCCTGAGGCCGAGTTCAAGACCGCCCGCGAAAAGCTGATCGTACGGAGGATGACACCAAAAGTCCTGGATAGCGTGGAACTTTACCCTAGCCCTAAGCGCTAGTGGCCCCCTGAAGACTCTATGTCTTTTGGGTGGAAGTGCCCCGGACTAGCAATTCGGATGGTCTGCTTTAAGGGCCTGCCTAAGTAAATGTCTAGGGTATTACCCCCTATATCTCTAGCGCTCAGACCCTGGAACTCGGTTCTTACTTTAGGCTTCCCTCGAGCACTCCCCGAGAGGCTTGCGGGGGGCGCAGTATACCAATTGTCCAGGCTACCCTTATCGGGGCTAGCGATTTGCCAAGCCACTATTATCCTTAGCGCTTGCTAGGACTTTTGGTGTTCTCCTCCGTATCAAAATTCTTTAGCAATAAACCATGTGTAAGGTACTTTAAGTATACTGCATTTTTATCTGGGAAAATCAGAAATTAGTCTTGGTATAGACTCCCAGAAAGCATAAATGTATTGCATCTTTGTTGTTTAGATTTTGACAGAAAAAGCAGTCAATGTGCCGGTGGATCAGCTGTGGTTATTGTGGTGATGCCTTGCACAGACACGGTGCATCTGCTACCGGCAGATACACCTTCTACTCATGCGCTGATGATCACCGATCATTCGAAAGAAGCCATGTGTTTTGCCACTGGCACCCACGTTAAGCTTTCTCATGGACAGCCTTTGAGTTTGACTCGAAGAATCCGAATGCGTTTGCTGGGTCCGGTCTATTTAGAGAGCGCGAAGCTGGTTACAGTAATATGTCAGCTCAAGTGGCGCCATTGCTCGAAGCCGCGCAGGAAACAGCTACTCAGTATTCTCGGATTACCTGAAGACGGATCAATCAAGGGCAGTCTTCTTCTGACCGCTGTATTGCACGCATGTTCATATCATGCTGTCGCAATCGAATTGCTCCTGTCGATCGATATAGTGATCTTCTCAGGTCGGTGACGAGCCACGCTGGCGCTGAGCGGTCGACTAAGTGGTATGTCCGCACGATAATCCAGGCTGCTTGAAGAGGACTACCCTCTTTATCCATTCAGACTCAGATGGGCGCAGGTGGCGCTTCACTGACGTGTAAACTAGCGATACTCTGCATGTTATTGACGCCCATTGTATCTTCGGAGATCTCCTGTAGACGAAGCGAGCGATAGAATTGACAGCAAGGACTGACGCTACAGAAGATGAAAGTAGACACACCGTACTTGGACCTTTGAATTAACACTTGTGCATTGCTAGCTGATGTGATGAAGGTACAGTCTGCGAGTTGCACTTTTCGTGGTGCGTAGGACTAGGATCCCTGATGAAAGGATCGCCATGAGCGTCGTTGTGGAAGTAATCCATCGGTCTTCCGCTACTCGCAAGTAGTTGGTCCTGGAGCAAGAAAACAGCAACATCTTGATCGATCGCCAGGCAGTAAAGCGTTTGGTAGCTGTGGTGTCGCATCGTTAGACTAGATCTGTGATAAGACTCCTAAGTAGAGATATATAGATTTTTTGTACTCAGTACAGCTTCCTATATCCACATAAAGCTATCAGCCAACGACAAGTAAGAGAGCAGGCACTATCTGGTAATCTTGTGCACACAGGCAGGCTGGGTGTCATGAAAAGTGATTATCTTGAGTGCCAGCACACGTAAAGTGCTGTCGATTTAAGCACTCAGCAGTCAAGATAGTGCCTGCAGGCCAATTTGATAGAGCCGGCTAACCTATAGTGGATCACTTTGTCTTGGCAAAGCTCTATCAAATCCCAGGCCGAAATATCAATCTTGTCTACAAGTTTCCGTGATACAAACCTTCAAGATATTTCAATCTGTGCAGTCTTAGTCTAAGCTGTACAGGTACACACGATACATGTGTGAAGAGCATCTCCCTTGGACTCATAGACAAATAAGGTACTCCAGATCACAAGTCCTTCCAGACGCGTTTAGTATAATTCAAATTGTCATGTGCTTTTGATATCAGAGATATAAGACCGGTCTACAATGTCTACTCTCTTGCGGTAGCATAGCCACCAGGGTATCATCCGGTAACTAGCAAGTCAGACTTTGGTTACGTGTACAATGTCTCCTACAATACCAATGCAAGCAGGTCTGAGGATCCGCTATTATGGTCGTACACTCTCGCGATGCTTTCGTCTTCAGCCTCTACCGTCTTTCCATTATTTAGGCACAAATCGACAAAGCAGAACCTTATACTCTTGGCATCGGAATGCTTCAAATCCTCCACGGCTACAAAAATGGAATGGCGCGTTGTCTCAGGGAATTTTCGCTGCCGTTCTGTTCACTGGTGTCGCTACATCCTACACCATCGTCAATTCCAAGCCCATCAAACTCGACACACCTGAATCATCCGACGATTATCTTGGATTAGAAGATGTTGTGCAGCAATATAGGCCTCCAATCCCACCAATGACGATGGAACAAGCGAGCGAGATGCTACGATGGGAGGAGTCATATCAAATCGTTGGGAAGGGCAGCGGTGTTCTTCGATTCGATACTGTCCGCATTCCCAGCAATTCTCCCACGGAAGATGAACAGCTTTCGGCTTCTGGACACGAGGACAACGACATTAGATGGCTTGTGTGGGCTGTCTTCGATGGGCACGCGTAAGTCTCCCATTTCTCTTGACGGGACTTAAAAAGTTGAAACGTCCAGGGGAGGGGAAACCGCGCTCGCACTGCACGATTTCATGCTCAAATACCTTGTACGCGGACTGGCAGACGTTTCACCAAACCGCGCAGTAAGCGACGTCCCTCCGCAGGCTATTGACCAGGCTATAGCGACGGCTTTCCTCTCCCTCGACAACGACATTCTCGACCGAGCAGCCAAAGCACTCTCAAAGCCAGTTGAACTCAGCGAGGCAATCTCTGATCTCGGTCCAGCATTTGCCGGCTCTTGTGCACTAATCTCGTACTACAACAGCGACTCTCAGCAGCTCAAAGTAGCATGCACAGGAGACTCCCGCGCCGTGCTTGGTCGACGCAATGCTGCAGGTAAATGGGAAGCCACAGCTCTATCAGTCGACCAGAATGGCTGGAACGAAGACGAGGTTGCCAGACTACAGGCTGAACATCCCAACGAGCCAGGCATGATCAAGGACGGCCGCGTGCTCAATATCGCAGTTTCTCGAGCCTTCGGAGACGCCCGATTCAAATGGCCTCGCAAATGGACAGAAGATGCAACAAAGCGATTCTTTGGCCCTAGTATCCAAGAACCCTATCTCACGCCACCTTACCTCACAGCGGAACCCGTAATCACAACTACGAAGATCGAACCTGAAAAGGGAGACTTTCTTATCATGGCATCAGATGGGCTCTGGGACAAAGTGACAAACGAGCAAGCTATTGATCTCGTGGGACGCTGGCTCAAGACTCACGACCCCTCACAAGAGGTCACTCATCCAAATCTGGCTCAAGCACCCACTACTCTCGTAACTCCGCGGCAGCCTTCGACTGGTGGTCCTGGTGAATGGAGGACATACAGATACTCTCAATCCGTAAACTCCAAAGACTTCATCGTAGCGGACGAAAACGCAGCTACGCACCTAGCACGGAATGCTCTCGGTGGGGCAAACGAGGATATGCTTTGTGGCATGCTCACGGCTGGGCCTTCAATGTCAAGGAATTTGAGGTAAATGTCGATACTTATACATCTATGAACATGAGAATCTACTGACCAGATACATTCATAGGGACGATATCACTATTCAAGTGATCTTCTTTGGCAACGAAGACTCAACTATTCGAAACCATTGAATCGGCACTTACGCTTGGTCCTCTGCATTATCGCTGGAAAAAGGGTTCGATTCCCTCGATTGTTCGAACACAGACGACCTTGACGCCCTAGATAGCAACAAATGCTCCTCATTTTTCGAATGACCGCTGAAAAGCTCACTGAAATCACACACGGTCTACTAGTATGTGTGCGTAATGTCTTATGCATGAGTTTTCGTTTTTGACACAGTACAGGGTTTCTTGTCCTTTGAGTGGCAATCAAATGGCAAAGTCGCGGACTCTTAACGATGGGACATGGAGCGTACTTGGAGTTGGGATATGGCCTGGTCAATGTAATAAGGCGCTTATGGGATACCAACTGGCAGATACCTTGAGTCTATCAGACATGCAATCAATTTCAAGGTTGTCTTTTTCTGATATTGTAGTGATACATTCCCCTGACTAGCCAACGCCTCCATGCACTCTACTCATCCTCATCTCCAGGTGTACCACCATTCATACCTCCATGCAACAACCCCGAATCCGTCCCCGCTCTTTCTCTCCTCCTCCCCGCAACCACCTCCCTCCCCCAGCCCGCCAATTGATAGCACCAGCCCCCTCCGACCAGTACCCCGCTAACCACATTCACCACCCGAACAAGCAGCGCCATGAACCCTCCCCTCTCCTCTCGAATCGTCAACAAGATCGGCTCAATATCGAACTTGAAGAAGATCCCGGGTACGCTGCGTTCAGGCACTGTATGGGATTGCGAGGTAACGGCGTATTGATTCGTAAAGATTGTAGATGGTGACCCTGGTGATGGGATAGGGGAGCGCGTGTAGATAGTTGGGACGACGGAGCAGTAGTATTGGTATTTGAAGAAGTGGTCGAGAGTCGTGGAGTAGGTTTTGTCGAGAGGATTGAGAAGGGAGGGGTAGAGGGGACCGAAGGAGAGTTCGTTGATTATGTGGGAGAAGTTGAAGGCTGCCAACCAATTCTTGTCAGCACCGTCCCCAACATAATTCCATATGGCCACCATCGGAAGGAAGAATGGGACGTACCGTTATGATCCAAATGCTGCCCAAACTCCATATACCCATGCCCCCTTGCCGTCAAATGAAAATCTCCTTGCACCTTATTCCCCTCCAAACTCCCGTAAACCCTACACGCCTTCGCCTCCAATCCTCCCTTCACCCTCGGCGTCTTCCCAAACTTCCGCTTCTGACTCCTCACCTCACCAAGCACATGCCCTACATGTGTATCCTCCTCCATCTCTTTCACCATCTCCCCACTCTCCAATTTGTGTACACCCCGATCCACATCAATCCACTGCTCCCAACTCGTGGGGTCCCGCTGCAGCATGTCGCCGGCTAAGATGCGGTCGCCAGAAGCGTCTTGTACATTTATGTGGAGGTCGGAGCAGAGCATGGGAACGACTATGTCGAGGTTTATTTGAAGTTCGTGGGAGACGCCTTTTTCGACGCTGAAGAGGTGGGTCTCATGGCCGGAGGACCAGCGACGGAGCTCGGTGAAGGAGAGGAGGGTGGAGACTATGATGAGGGCGAGGGTGGTGTAACCACCAGTGGAGCTTCGACGGGTGTAGGTTGGTTTGGTTTTGGCTGGTAAAAAGAGAAGTTAGTCGGGTGCTTTTGGGAAGTGGACATGCTTGCTTTCGCATTTTGGTAGAGAGATGCATAACTTGAAGATCGAGTATGTTTATGAGATAAGAGCGCAATGGGATAGGGAATATCTTACGGAAGGCATCAAAGGACCTTATGCCTTCGGAGAAGCCCTTCTTCTCCCCAAAGGCGCTCTCATCCAGCCCATTGTCTACGAAACCGTTCATGAGGGATCCTGTTGCTCATCGATCGATTGGCGTCATAAGTAAAGCATGGAGAGGTGCGCTCAGCCAATTCAATGGCAAAGTCTGTTATTGATGAAGATGACAGCTACTCCTCATACATGTTCTCGAGGCGCAAATACTCAGCCCTACGAACGACTTGAAAATCCGCCCAGACGGCTGAAACGGTACTTCTTTTCCATTTTTTCTACGACATTTCATCTACTTGCGGGATTTCATCTACTCCACATTAAAAAAGTGGTTCATTCGAAGCTTTTTTTGTTTTTGTCTGAATCCTAGGGTATGGTTTCAGGCCAGGGTAAAGTATGTACTAAGAGGGACGAACGGCCAGTTGAGCTTTGCTTGACAATGCCCCAGAAATCCCATCAACCATAACGCCATGATGAGTCTGATCCATCCGCCAGTAGAAGATGTAAGAAGCGCAAGCAAGTCCCATCCCAGTAGGCCAAATCACCGTAGGTAATGCTAGCTGATCCAGCAGCAATTACAGACTCACGATCGCGATGCTTAGGGGAAGATTGACAGTGTAAGCCACACATGTCGATCAGCTTGGTGCATGCGAGAGCTCTTTGAAGTGCTCAGCGCTCAGTCGCTGCTTCGTAAAAGTAACCAAGGGGAAAGACTCGACACTATAGTGGTCGAGTCATTGTTAATGGAGAACAAGAAGTCGTGTAACCTGGAATAAGTGAGAAGTCGCCGAAAGCCTGGACGTTGCTGAAGGGGTTGATCAATGTAGCAGTCGTGTCCAGTCGGGTCCATAAGAAGAGAAGTGATTATTGAGCCAGGCGTGAGCCTGGAAATATATCAAAATTCGTCAATTGGATCGTCAGAGTTCCTTGAGGCAAAGACTAATTCGAGAGACTCGAACCATCCTCCAATACGTACGTCGCCTGTCCACTGTAAAGCTCGACCTGCGCAGAGGATTAGCTCGGACTGAGCATTGCTGCGAAAATAGGATTATACTCACAGTGCAGCCCGATGTGTTGCATTCGCTGAAGTCGCCACCAGTGCAGTACTGGCCATTGACGAGACCGCAGTTGCCGCTGATGTTGCCGATGATTTTCACTGTGTAATTGAGGGGCTTGTAGTTGGTAGGGTTATTTTGAATCGTGGTTGCAATCGACAAATATGTCTTCCCATAGACATCCTGGCCTACTCCAAAGAAGGTCGGCGCCCAGTTGCCCTCATCGGTGCCGTCAGTGCCCCAGATGCATGCGTTTTCAAGCGTGACACCCTGATTGTTGACATAGTACTGAGCAGTGGTTGATAACCCCTCATGCGTGTAGTATGTGGACGCATCAGGACATGTCAGAGGGTTGGTACTTGCAGGCTCCGTGTTCAGAGGCACAACCTCGTTTTCGGTACCTATGAAAGTCAGTCACTCTTCCCAGCATAAGCAAAGTTGAAAACAAACCTGGATAATCTGTGCGACAAATCGCGGCATTGTAGGACAGCTTGTTCTGTACAGTGACAGCTCCAGTACCATGGATACACAGGGTTTTAGAAAGGTCAGGATTAGTCAAGGCGAGCTTGCCGTTTGAATTGCATGATAAGCCGCCGACAGACTGGCCGGTGGAACCTTGAGCGGATGGCCACTGGGACTTCTGGTATCCTGGCGGACAAGCGTATGAACACATAGCACCTGGTTTGCAGCCGTCGGCGCCTGGAACAGCAGTATCGATATGGGTAATGTCGTTGCCTTGAATCGTGACATATTGAATTCCAGACCAACCTCCAAGCTTCGCCCATTCAACGTTGATTGGTCCATAATTGGATGGAAAGATTGCACAGTCAATCTCGCCGTCTGGGAACTCGGTGTCGAGACCTTGACCACCAGAAGTGCTGCTGGATACGGATGATGAAGCCTGGCTCTGCGCAGGTGCCGCAGCGGACGAACTCGGGATTGGTGCAGATGTCTGGGAAGTTGACACAGGATTTGCCTTGACTTCTTCTTTTACGAAACCGTTGAGATTTTCGATTGAGACAGCTGACGCGGTACCTGATGTTATCACCTGGGCCAAAGTAACTTGTTGAACGCTTGCGCTCGGCGTGGTGTCTGAAAGCTCTGCCTGGATCGAAGTCGTAGGTAGCGCCGTTGAAGTTGGGTTGGTGCTCGCGACCTCGGCCTGGGTTGAAGTACTTGTTGGAATGACTTTGGCGCTTGTCATAGACGGCGAGGCCGACTCAGCGCTCGCGGCACAATCTGGGGGGTTTTCGGTGCCTTCAGCCCATTTCAAGGTACCAGCTTTGATGCCATTGCACACCTCGGTCTGGTCAACGGTCTCGCCATTGAGCTCGAGCTCGTAGACGATCTCGGGTGGAGCCTGTTCGTATTGAGTCACAATAGCACGCCTATCCGCGTGGGCAGGGTGATGCTGATGCAGAGGTGCAGCTGCCGCTGCAGCGAAGGATCCAGCCGTCGCTACAAGCGTCAGTGTAACGATGATGGAGCAACCGCGTAAGCGCGCCATTTTCGCGAGATAAGATATCGCTTCCCCGAAGGGATGCTAAGGAGCGGCGCAGGGTCTCTCGGAGACTCTGATTGGAAGAATAGGACGTCTAGGTCGACGCGGTCTAGACCAAAGGATCGTTGGGTGTTGATGAGTCGACTGCTACTGGAGCGCAAGAACAGATTTTAGCCTTCGCGTCAAAGCGTGATTGCAACGCCGCCGAGACGCAGGTATATCGCAGAAAGCAAACGATGTATTGTAATTGTTTCTTTCAAAGAAGGGAGTCGCATGAAAGAACTGGGCTCTCCAAGTGAACGTACGCTGCAATTACGGTGTTAACCTTTGCTGCACCTGCAGTGGGTTTACAGACTCCGGTAAACCTTGGACAGACTTTGTTGTCCGGAAAAGAATAACTTGCTGGGCTACAGCTTAAGGAGTGTGGTACGAAGTAATTGCTTCTGCTGAACTGAACGAGATAGTAAGAAGATGTGACAAAGGTGGTGTAGGAGTGGTGAGGGTCGAAAGTGAGGTAGGATTTGTTTGTGTGAAGAAAAAACCCCGCTAAGGGAACCACGTGCTCCGGCCAATTAGAAGGGCCCTGGCAGAATCCCTTACCCGGACAAAAACAAGAGCAACAGCTCTGTTTGCCCTGATCTTACGTTGATCTTGTATGGAGCTGGAAATGCGAAGGACAGAGCATATAAAATACAGATATGGAAGCATTTTTCACATACCGAAGGAAAATAAGGAAAGCTTGAGTGCTCGTGGGCTTCTAGCTTGGCGACCTCAAGGGGGTTGGTATCGATGCTGGGTTTTGGCGTCGCTTTTCAATGTTTCCTAGGAGCTTCGGGATGATAGAGGGAATCTAGGATATGCGATTTGTTTTGGGTTGAAAACTTGGAGAGTGTGTATTATCTGGCTTTAGGAACACTGCTTGCTTGGATGCGCACGGAGCTCGAGGCAAGGAAGGAGCGATCAAAGCGAGGGCAAGAATCCACTTATATCCTACTCCCACTACACATTGCTCTACCCATAATTGCTCACTGGAGGTGGCACAATCTTTCTACTGGAGGCTGGCTGATGAAGAAAGCTTGCTCCGCTCACTCTACATTATATGGTGTTCTTGCACAATTCAGACAGGGAGAGACGTGAAGCACGCGGTCAACAGCTACTTAGTCTATTATCTTCCAGCCATCGAATCATTAACCCTCGTGCTCTTCCTTCTAGTCCTTCGCTCTTGTTTGCAGCAAAGCTAGGCATACTCCCCACGGACGAAAATTCATTGAAAACACAAGTGAGGGGTACCTTCTAATTGCGGCCTTGTTCGGCTTCCCCTCCATCTGCCGGCAAGTTTCAGCCAGCAAGCTCCTTCAGCAACCTTTCATACATTTGCAATTTATGAAATGCATAGTGCTTATGTCATAAAGTTGATGCATGGTTTTGGCAATTGACCAGCAAAATATGCACGTCAGTGTGGGTCCTCTTTTTTTGGTAGGGTATTTTTGCATACATCCACCCTCCAATCCCAAAGGAGAGACTGCATCCTTTTGAAGCGCGTCAGCGCATTATTCCTCCCAGGTGAACCGCATCCAAAATTTACCCACTGCGGGAAAACTCATCAATACTATTACCGTATTTTAACCATAACCGTTCTCTTACGCTAGACTCTCGAAACAGTCAACGGAAGGGGGGAAACGGCCATGGCTAACGGGTCGGGAGAGGTGCGAACCTTACACATAGAATGGTGTTGTTCCTTGGGAAACGCTTGCAGTTGAAAGTAGCCTTGAAGCGTGCTCGAGAGTAGCATGTGGGAAACCCGAGCAACACACGGGTCACGAGCCATGCGAACGCATGAACTTCGATCGAGAGCGAGCACTACCGAGGATTGCATTATAATTCGATAATATCCAACAAGTAGCTTGCGAGGCCGGACGAGGTCAACTGTAACGTCACTTGAGCCGATTGGGCTGTCTTTGCACTGGAGTGTGCGATATTGGATTTGCTTGACCGCACCTCGTCACAGGTCACCGGCACCAGAGTTGGCCTACCCAGAGGCAATTGGTAAAATGAATCCTGACCAGCATAGCGCACTCGGAGGGCACACTTGGAGGCATTTGTGTAGGTAGGCCACATGATAAGATGTCACCTGTCAGCGGTATATGGTATATTCCAAACCAGCTGCACTCGATCAACTTGATGCATGCCAGTACATTCTCTTAAGTGTCGGTGATCCAGTACCCGGATCAAAGCCGGTTCGCACTAGCAACAGCTAGAGAAGCACGAGTCGTGGACTTCACAGAACAAGAAAGTGTTCCCCATACCATGAATAGCATCTGTTGTCGTTAGCATCATCATCGTTTCTTGCATACACTCCCCGCACAGGAAGAAAAAAAGCAATGGTGCGCTACATTGGAAGAAAGTTGTCATCCATGAAATCGCGCGTTTAGGATGTGCTTATATATGGACAGTACATAGTTTGATGCTACCTACTGCGTTCGAAAGCGTCCTATATTACTACATGCCATATGCTGACTGCCATGTCATGGCTCAGAAACATACATGCACTCCTCAAAGCATTCTCTGGCTGGGGCAAGCAGGGGTGACAAGTCTCTGGAAGAGCGCCGAATGAGCGACACATTGCTTGCCTGATCGATTACTATGCCACGCGTGCGAGCATCATCAGACTCGCACTAAGCCCAAAATGGACTGACCTTATCTTCCACCCGTTATCATGATCTCCATGTCTGACGCGCACCGTGGAGAAAGCAATAGCAAAGACACTCGAAGAGCTGCGGCCTGCTTTTGCTGTGATTGCTGCGTCTTTGATAATTGCGAATGCCTGTATTCCTCTTATCAGCAGCCATGAAACGAGACCTCGAGGGAAGATGCGCAAGTCGCAGCTTGGTGTATTTGAGCACTCAGCAGCTCCCTTCTGGCTTTTGCAACCATCCGTACACTTCTAGCTACATTTCTCCTATTGCACATGATGGGCGAAGTGTCACCCAAACGAACGGCAATTGAGCTGATAGGCCAGCCTCTCGAACTACCCTGTGGCTTGACATTACCAAATCGACTCGTCAAATGCCCCATGTAGGAGACCCTCGCGACAGCACCTCTCTTCGATCCACCAATTGACAAGTTCGAGAACCTGTACACGCAGTGGGCCAATGCCAACTACGGCTTGATCATCACTGGTCAAGTACAGATCGATATCCGCTATCTTTCAATAAAGGGAGATGTTGTCTGCCACGACGATTCTCTGAAGGAGCCGCATATCAGCAAATGGAAGAGATGGGCTGAGATATCTCAGCAAGCAGGTACACCATGTGTTATGCGATTTGCGCATCCAGGGCGAATGAGCCCGGCAGGGCAGGGAATAGACCCGCCGGCATGCCTGCTATCTGTCCATCCTCAGTTCCTGTGGCGCTCGGTGACGGATGGCTGAATAAAAAGGTACGCTAGGTTTCTCGACTCAAACTGCTTGGGCTAAAACAACAAGCAGGCTTTGGATGCGGTTTTAGGAACCCCTCGAGAAGCAACTTTGGAAGACATCGATGCTGTGGTTCAAGACTGGGTCACCGGAGCCCGGGTAGCGAAAGAAGCTGGCTTCGCGGGCCGCCAGTTGCATGGAGCCCATGGTTTTTTCCTATCACAATTTCTCAGCCCGCACACAAACCGTCGAACAGATGACTATGGAGGATCGCCAGAGAAAAGGCTTGCGCTCCTCAAGCGCTTAGTGAAAAAAGATTCGGGAGATATGCCCGAGGCCATACTGCCTTTCCGTCAAATTGAACTCAGCAGACACATGGATGTTGGTCAAGGCCTGTCCACCGATGAGGGTCTAGAGCAGGTGAGATGGCTTGTAGAATGTGGCGACATAGATTTCTTGGAGATCTCTGGGGATAATGCAGAGAACAAGACCTCGAAGTTACATAGTAGGTATTTCGCTTCTGTTTCTGCTCGAACATTGCTGACCTAGTTTGTCGCAAGATTCATTTGGGGCGAAGTCAGTTGAAAAGGCTCCAAAGACGTCAGAAACCACGCGCATTCGAGAAGCGTACTTCACCGAATTTGCAGAGCGAGTCCAAGAGTTGAAATCCAAAGTTCCAACACAATTGAGCGGTGGCACGCGAAGCTCTCCCAATAGCTCTCGAAATCGCTGCTGATCAATTTCCAAGGTTTCCGTTCGAGGAATGGCATGGCAGATGCGATCGACTCTGGGGTCTGCTCCCTTATTGGTCTAGGGCGCAGCGTCGTACTCCAACCAGATCTCCCCGAAGCTGTTCTACTCAACCCATCAATTCCTGACGACGAAGCGTTCGCACAGTGCCACATTGTCAAAGGCCAACGGTTCGCAAACACGACTCCGGTCAAGGTTGTTGGCGCTGGCCTTGCGATTCAGTTCTTCTACCATGACATGAGGAGACTGGGTAATGGAATGAAAAGCGATCCTGATGCGAGTATTCCATATATCGTGTTTCAGGGTGTTCTGGAGATGTTCAGGAGTGGGCTGCTCCAGACGGCGGAGAGGGTGCTTCAGAGTTTTCCGTGGCAGAGCAGAGCCTCAAAGGTTGACTGAAGTAGCATCAGACCAGATACATAGGCGATATTGCCAGCATATAACGGTGGAAGATATTTGCCAGATGGCAGGCTATCCGAGACTCCGAAATCGACCCGATTAGGTCGCTCTTTGCCATCTTCCATTGTCGAGGCCAGCATGGCTCAGAATATCGAGACTCTGGCGGCCGCTAAGCTTCGTCTTTCTCCATGCGACATTTACCATGAAGTTCGAGAAGGGAACCATCAGGATGCAGGCGGGGTCCACTGACAAAGAGTTGGTAGACACTTAGCTCGAGCAAGTATCGAGATTAGTCACTTCTGTACATGAAGCCATACTCTTCACAAGACAGTATCTTGAACCCTGAGGAACCCTCTATAGAGCTCAGGTAGAACTCTCGAGGCGTTTATTTTCTATGAGGCATTATCCGTCACGATGTTTGAACGTTGCTGAATCGAAGCTGCCACAGACAGGCCACAAACGGCCCAATTAGAAACGGCTGCCCCACTAAAATATTTTGACGTAGCTGTTGCACAAAACTTTCTATTCCACCTCACAATCCTCACACTCGTTAAAACCGAGGATTGAAAATCAGTACAGATTCCAGAGAACGCCGCAATCATGGGCTACACCAAAGATGACGAGCTCGCTATCAATACGATCCGGCTGTTGGCCGTAAGTTGGGTCTCACTATTCCTACTCGAAGCATTTCGACTGGGCTGCAGCCTCAATCTGTTGAGCACTGGATGATTATGGGCGCGGATCATGCTAAAATGTTGCTTCCTCTCTAGGTCGATGCCACCTTCAAAGCCAACTCCGGCCATCCCGGAGCACCCATGGGCATGGCACCAGTTGCGCACGTCCTATTCAACAAATTTATGAGCTTCAATCCCAAGAGCCCTGACTGGGTCAATCGAGATCGCTTCGTGCTATCGTGAGCTTGCCCTATGCCCTTACATCTACCATCTTTCAAAGCTCCAACAGCGTGAAGATTTGAGGATATTCTTTGCTGGGGCCCCGATATCTTGCTGTATGTCCAGGGCTCACGAGACTTGATAGCAACGGCCACGGCTGCATGCTGCAGTATGCGCTTCTACACTTGTTTGGTTATGGGATGTCCATGGACGACCTCAAGGCCTTCCGAGTATGTCCCCTTGGCACCTGGAGATATGATCTGGATTGCAGCTAACAAACACGTTCCACTAGAGTATCGACAGCATCACTCCCGGTCATCCCGAGGCCCAAGAAATACCAGGTATTGAGGTTACCACTGGCCCACTCGGTCAAGGCTTCGCAAATGCTGTCGGTCTAGCAATTGCGCAGGCTCACACCGCAGCCGAGTTCAACAAGCCTGGGTTCGAAATCGTCAACAACCATACCTTTTCCTTTTTCGGAGATGGCTGCGCTATGGAGGGCATTGCCAGTGAAGCAGCTAGTACTGCTGGTCACTTGCAGTTGGGCAACCTCGTCATGATTTATGATGATAACCATATCTCAATTGGTAAGCATTGCAGCTGTTCAGTTTTCGTAGGAATACACGCTCACGGTTTCTGAAGACGGAGACACCAAGTGTGCCTTCACCGAAGATGTAATGATGCGATTCGAAGCCTACGGCTGGCACACGCAATGGGTAAAGCATGGTGATGACGACCTGGAGGGAATAGAAAAGGCAATCGCAGCTGCCAAGGAGGTCAAGGACAAGCCATCAGTAATCAAGCTGACGACCACCATTGGTTTCGGTTCGCTGCTGCAGGGTACTGGTGGCGTGCACGGCAATGCTCTCAAGGAAGACGACTGCAAGCAGGTGAAGAAGAAGTTCGGCTTCAACCCCGATGAATCTTTTGTTGTGCCTCACAAGGTCTACGAAATGTACCACGCCCATGCTGCTGAAGGCGCTGCTAAGGAGCAAGAGTGGAACAAGATGTTCGAGAAGTATGGCCAAGAGCACAAGGTCGAGCATGCCGACCTTTTGCGAAGATTGAGCGGCAAGCTCCCTGAGGGCTGGGAGAAGTGCCTTCCCACATACAAGCCTGGAGACAAGGAGCAAGCATCTCGGAAGCTGTCGGAAGCCGTGTTAGAAGCCATTCACGAGGCTGTACCTGATCTCATTGGTGGTTCTGCCGATTTGACGGGCTCGAACAACACGCGATGGAAGACTGCGACCGACTTCCAGCCTCCGGCCTTAGGCATTGGCAACTGGGGAGGTCGATACATTCGGTATGGTGTGCGAGAGCATGCTATGGCTGGTATCATGAACGGTATCGCGGCATACGGTACCCTTATCCCCTTCGGTGGTACATTCCTCAACTTCGTGTCTTACGCCGCTGGCTCCGTTCGCCTATCGTCCCTTTCGCATTGCCGCGTCATCTATGTTGCTACCCACGATTCCATTGGTCTTGGTGAAGACGGTCCCACTCATCAGCCTATCGAGACTCTGGCTCACTTCCGTGCTCTACCTAACATGATGGTGTGGCGTCCAGCTGATGGCAACGAGACCAGCGCAGCCTACTATGTGGCCTTGACCTCGAAGTCTACTCCTAGTATCCTGGCCCTAACTCGTCAAAATCTACCCCAGCTCGAGAACTCAACCCTTGAGAACGCCATCAAAGGTGGCTACGTCTCCGTCGAGAATGAGAAGGCGGATATTACGCTTGTCAGCACAGGTTCCGAAGTCTGCATCTGTATCGAGGCCGTCAAATATCTAAAAGACAACCACAACCTCACAGCTCGTGTTGTTTCCATCCCTTGCTTCGAGGTCTTTGACACCCAGTCTAAGGAGTACCGTATGAAGTGTCTGCCAGACGGCATTCCTTCGTTGAGCGTTGAGGCCATGTCGACCATGGGCTGGGAGCGATACTCGAACGAGCAGTTCGGATTGAACCGCTTCGGTGCTAGCGGTGCATACAAGGATGTTTACAAGGTAAGCTACTGATTGAGCCCTAGAAAATGCGAAAAGCAATGCTAACGCAAGTCAAGAAATTCGAATTCACTCCAGAGGGCATCAGCAAGCGTGCTGTAGCCACAGTCGAATTCTACAAGGGCACCAAGGTCCGTTCGCCTGTCAACCGCGCATTCCAGCAGCTCATCTAGATGCTGCCTTTGGGAGTATCATTGATGCTGGAATGCGATTTGCTATCCTGGAATTTTATGACTTGCACATGAAGAACGCTCGGAGAATTAGATGGACATGAAAGAAGCAAATTAAAAAACATTATACACAAAACCATTTCCTTACTCTATGCTAATATCATAATTCATGGGTATCGGGTCTACCACCAGCATATCTACGTTACACATACCCACCATTTCTTTCAGATTCCGCCTACTGCGCAAATCCAAAGGCGTCCGCTAGCTTCTTGCATCATGTGCCCCCGTCGTGAAAATGCCTTCAAAGTACTAGGCCTTGTCATCTAGCCCCCAGACTCCTACCCTGCGAGTCGAAGATCTCATCGCGCAACCTTCCTTCCGATGATTTGACACAGATAGCTTGCAGCAGAGTGTCGCCCACATCAAACAGAAGCATGGAAACCCGAAGAGCCGTTAGGGAATCTCGACAGGCCTTTTTCCCACTGTTGTACACGGCGGATTCCTCCTTTGTCTCCCTAGAGAGCATCGACGCACTCATGGCCGAAGCTCCCTCGTCAAATCGGCATGTGGATTTGATCTGCGAGAGACAGGTCCATGAGGGTTGTTCCCCAGTCCATCAGGCCAATGGATAAAAATGCAAAAACGGCGACGTCTCATACGGCGTACTGGCCGCTGAACTCTCACTGCTCTCCTGCTTCAATTCCTCCGCTCCCCTCCCATTGCCCATCATCTCGTGCCCTGGTCTCAAATTCAATGGACTCCCGTTCTCCATTCTCCCACTAGTACTCATATTGAAACTCGATGGCAGCGCTGTCCCATTCGCCGGCAACGTGTCGCGTATCTTTGCCTTGACCAAAGGCAGGTAACGAGACTCACCGCCACGGAGGGTGGAGATTAGGGCTAGGAGCTGGGTTAGGTATTCTTGCGGTCCGGGCTCGAATTTGCGCGATTCAATGGGGACGCAGGACACTACGTCGATGAGCGTGCAGGCTACGTCGAAGACCTTTTCGATCTAATTGTGATTACGTTAGCGCTGTGCGCTGTTGGAGATGCAGAACGGGAAGGGAACTGACTAAGCCAATACCGTGCACCTCCATCGATTGCTTCGAGAATTGTCCGGTCACTGCCACAAGGTCTTTGGCGATTTCAATGGGAAAGCGGAATGTCATCGACGAGTCCGGCGCATTCGAGCTCAAAAAGCCGTTCGCAATCGACAATTGCCAGACCATCGTCCTTAACCACTGCTGTGACGTTCTGAGATCAGCGGCTTGGCTTTCGGTTGTATTTAGAAATGCGGGAAGTGCTTCTGTGAGCTGTTGTTGAAGGCGGGCGAGGGTGAAGGGGGAGCAGTCGGTGCGGGATTTATTCCAGAGCCCGATGAAGGTGTCGTCGAAGGGCCGGTAGAGGTTTACGAGGTGGATGAAGCCGGCGAGGGAGTTGGAGGAGTCTCGGTCTACTGTTGGGAGGCTGATTGTTGCGTGGAGGGTTAGTGGGCGGTGTTTTTGGAGGGCATAGGCTCTGTGGAGGGTCGATGTTAGCTAAAGAATCGGACAGTTGTAGATCCTCAATTATAAGCTAGTTGAAGGTTGTCGAACGTCATCTTGCGACAATAGCGGTGCCTTACCTTTCTGTCACGAACAGCAACCAGAAAAGCCGTCTCTTGCTGGACATCTCAATCACATTGTCAAACATGTAAGTGTTCTCATCCTGCATGCCCAGGATCTGAGCCAATGCAGTCGCTTCCCTGAGGTGGAACCATGCTGAATTGTGCTTGTTCAGGCCAAAGCAACATCCGAAGAGGAAGAAGGATGTAATCACGGTATCAACAGTAGGGTTCTCAACGTAGTCATAGCCTTTGCGAATGCGAACAGCCTCGTCCATAAGCAAAGACCCCATTCTTGGATTTGTCACCGAGCTGGCTGGCTCGCCCATGACATGGCCCGTCTTTAGGACAATGCCCGGTTGGATCAACATGAAGGCGCAGAGCGAGGCGATGAGACAGTAAGCCTCTACGGACGGCCCCATTTCAGCGATGCTCTGTCGAACTTGCTCTCTGTACAGGACTGGCATGGTGGGATGCATTTGCGTGAAGAAGAATCCCGTGCAGCTTTCGATCAAGTCGTGGCTCAAGAGACCAGAAGGCCAGGCATAGGTGGGAGAAAGAGGTGGACTCCTCCCTTCTTGTACCACATGAGCCAAATCTGATTGCTTTTGCGTCTCTTTGAGCTCTGAGATGACTTTGGCCCTGCTGCCCTTGGGACCTTTCTTCTGAGGGATGGCATCGTAGGTACAGGACAGCCCAGCTTGGCTGCAATTCCCGCACGGCTGGCGGCTGTTACATCGAACCTGTTCAATGGCGTCAGTCTGACACTGTACTATTGTGTGCTGACGGTCATTATACCTTGCGGCGATGGCAGGCATCACAAGCACGCTTTGCAGGGATCGACATATTCTGGAAGCACGAGAATACTGATAGATCTTCACAAAAGCAGGCACGATGATTGCATTGTCAATACTGGTAATGAGAGACATGATGCCATATAGATAGCATTATTCTTTAGATGGGGCTAAATTTAAATTTAGGTGTGCTACGTCTGGTGCTGTACTCGTACCTGACTCGCCTCAACACCCCTGGCACTGACGGGCAATAATCCTGATTGAGGGAAAGTAGGGCGGAACATGCCAGCAAAATGTCAGTGTGTGTATTCTAGCCAGGTCCAACGGCGCGGACAAGGAAGTGTGTCATATGCAAAGAGCAAGCCATAGTTGCGTCTGAATCACGATCCAGATTTTGAAGCCGTTCAGCAAGATATGAAATTTGATGGAATGGGTGAAATTTTAGCTCGGTTCCGCATCCGCATGGGCGATTTCGGATGAAAGTTTGGAGGATGAGATGCTAGCTGGTTCATGGCATAGTGAGCCTCGGTAGAGGCCTTCTAGGAGCATTCTAGGCCTGTTCTAGAGCGTGCATTTGTAGCAATCTGTACTTTAACAATCTGCCCAACGAAAGCGTGCACGGCTCGCTCCGACCATTCTCCACGAGGATAAGACGCATCCAATGACGGTTGTATCTTGGGGAAAAGGGGATTTTACCCGTGAAAGAACACGTTGTACATGCTTGCTTTGATTAGATTGTGGCTGCTCATGACGGAATGGGTACATTACAGCCGGAATGGATCCAGGCAATCACTGACAGGACATGGAGTGAAAAGTAAGGTAAGTAAGGAAAATAGTAAGAGAGTACTCGAAGACTTCGTAGCGTGACTCGTGTAGCTTTGAAAAGTCCAAGGCCAGTCTCTTGGCTCGCGGAGACCTTCCGTCTTATAACTCGTATATGCCAGATTGCCGAGACTACTATGTAGGTATCCCTTATACTACCTACTCTTGGTGTCCAGACCCACGGCGGGGCCTTCAGCCTGCTGCTGCCTCAATGAGGAGGTGTTGTGATTGGTTGTAGATACGGTCAAGACATACTAACATCCCCAACAGACATTCCTCCCCTTGGCCGTTCCTCCATCACCTCCCACCACTCGTGCTTGAAACCTGCCGAGACTGCAGAATCAATAGCTGCAAACCAAACAACCCAAAAATGTCTTGTCCCTGATCCCGTACATCGAACGCCTTGCAATGCGCCTCCCGTACGTACCCACAACCCCACCCACCATGTCCTCCTCTCCCTCTGCAACACCCGAGAACGCGCCAACGGCAGCAGCAGCCTATACGCAACTCTCCGCGCGTCGCTCGCCTAAGCCTCTCCAAGCCCTCGATCTCACCCTGTTGCACTCTCCCCCCGTCGCCTCCGGCTGGTCATCCTTCCTGGGCGCCATTCGCACACAAACCTCTCTCCCCCCAGACGTTCGCGAACTTTGCATCTGCCGCGTTGCCGTCCTCAATGGTGCAGCTTACGAATGGGACCATCATGCCCCAATCCTGAAATCCGAAGGCAAACTCTCCGACGACGTCTTGCGGGAATTGAACGAGCGTAAAGCCTGGCAAGGGTGGGAGGATACGATTGGTGGGGGGACGGGTGCTGGCGAGGGAGAAGGAGACTTAGGTGGGGGTTTGACAGAGAGGCAGAGGGCTGTGTTGGCGTATACCGATGCAATGACTGTGGGGGTTAAGGTGTCGGATGAGATTTTTGCGGGCTTGAGGGGGTTTTTCCCTGAGGAGAGGGAGGTGGTAGAGATTACAGCGACGGTGGCGGCTTACAATTGTGTGAGTCGGTTCTTAGTGGCCTTGGATGTGGGGGGAATGAGTGAGAGGGACGGGAGGGAATCATGATATTATGGGGATCGTGTGGGACGGAAGTTGGAAGTTGGAGGTGTAAATATTGGCTAAAAAGTGTACATAGGCAAATACATACAAAACTAAAGACTTACATGCCGAGCATGCAACTAGAGGAGAATTCGAATCCAAGATTCGGCTAGTTCGCGATTTTTGGCCGTTTTGATAGCTAAAAGGGCAATGACCAGGCAGCATCTAGAATAGAAAAGAGTATGCAGCTCTCATCTCCATCAAATCCATATCTTAATTCAAAAAAACAATATCCAGGGTTCTAGTCATGGCATTGAGTTCGTAAGTCTCTATTTCGTGCTTTTATATTACAAAAAGGGTATCGCATACACAGTCGCTTCCTTTTCTTTCAACAGAGGCCTGCTAGTCCAGCCATCTTCTTATCGCACATCCTCGTCTTTTGAGGGTCTTCGCGATGCTTCAATGTTTACCGCAACGCCTTCCTCGCGAAGGTCGGCAGAACAAAGCTCGCTTTGTGAATCTCAGTGTTGTAGTACCGGCACAGCTTCTCCTCTTCCTCCAAACTCCAGCTTCTCAAGGGCACCTTTACATCCCTATTCTTGTCCTTGCAGCAGACCATGAATCCAATTTGCCCGCTCGGATACGTAGGGATGGTAGTATACGCGTATTCGACGGTGGGGAAGACTTCTTTGCAGGATTTCTTGAGGTCAGTGATCAGCTGCAGGTGGAGCCATTGGTTCTCCGCTAGTACGTTGTTAGCAAAATTCACTGATAAAAGTGGTCACCAAAACATCAGTATCAGGGAAAGGAAGGAACGGACAACCTTGAGTCGTGATAACGCCTCCCTCCTTCAACGCTCCATACAATAACTCAAAATAAGGCTTCTGAAATAGACTCTCCGCCGGACCCTCGGGGTCGCTGCTGTCTGTAATTATGACGTCGAATTCGTTCTTTTTATCCGCCAGGAATTTGAAGCCGTCGCCTATGTGGGTCGAGACGTTGGGGTGCTGGAAACCAATGCTCATGCCTGGAAGGTATTTCTTGGAGAGCCGGATCACAGACTCGTCGATGTCGCAGAGGATGGCGGTTTCGACGGTTGAGTGCTTGACTACTTCGCGGAGGACGCCGCCGTCGCCGCCACCAATTACGAGGACCGATTCGGGGTTGGGGTGGGCGTTCATGGCGAGGTGGGTTATCATTTCTTGGTATCTGTGTCATCGATCATTAGCTAATTAGACAGGCCACATTCCGGGGTAGAAAAGCTTACGCGAACTCATCGCGCTCGGTACATTGGATGACATTGTCAAGAACCAGGACTGTGCCGTGGTCGCTTGATTCGAAGATGAGGACGTCTTGGTACTTGGATTTCTCGTGGTGGAGGACCTGATTGACCTTTAGGGTCATGGCCTGGCCTGGCCACATGTTGGAAATTTCACGAAACCAGCCATCTAGTGAGATTAGTACGTGCAAGGAAATGTTTGGTAGGCAGGAAGAAGCATACCTTTGATGGTGGGGTGCGTGATTTCGGACATTGTCCGAGTCTGGCTGTGCTTTAGGTATCGTTGTAGGCGCAATATCTCAGGGGATCAAGGGGTTAGGAGTATGGAACGAACGAATTGCAGGGAAGTGGTTATCAGAAGAGCATTGTACGGAATCATTTGGTGGGGCAGGTCACGGTGGTTGGACCTTCCTCAAGCAGGCTGGCTGCAGATGTAAAATTCCTTCCGAAATGCCTTCAATGAAATGCCGAAAATGGCACTGGACAGCTCTGAGAGTCTCTATGTATCTATACAGCTTCGCCATATAACGACCCAAAATGCAATACCTCAAGACCCCGTGGCCCACACTCATGCTTCCTCGAAGCGCCAAGAAATGCACGCACAACGAGCAAGTACTCGTCCCACCAGGCAACCTCTTCTCCAAAGCCTCAGACAAGCTGAAGACCACAGTGAAAAGTGTTCGCATCAATCGGCGGCAGTGCAAGGCCGATGACACAGTGACCGAAGACATATGCAAGCATAGCGGTCAACAGTCTGGATCAAAAAATAGATTTAATCATTGATTATTCCCGTAGGAATATTTCAGAGATTAAACTGAAAAGAACAGATACTACACTTGATCTAAGCCAAAAGGCAAAGAGAGCTGAAGAGAAAGGGGAAAAGAAAAGGAATAGCGAAGGGATACGTGGATTTATATCGATGCGGAAATGCTTGGCGTCGCGCTAAATATCACTTCTGCGACCCGGCTTTCAGGTCACGTGAAACTCTTGGTCAGGTGGAGTACTTCTACCTCCAGCATAATGATCTCCTAACTATGACTTAGCCTGAGCGCTGATATGGAAAGTTTTTTGCTGTTGACAAGTTTCGTGCTGCGGATTTCGGGCTCTGTATGTTGTAGCCCTCGCAACTGTCAATCATTCTGGTACCAAGCTGCAAAGTTGCAGATTTCCAGTGACTGAGTGTGAATGAAGTGGGCTTATTCTATCACATTTCGAGCGTGTGGATGCTATCTGTCCACGTATCTCATATATGCTGCGATTCGGGTTTGCTCAAGTGCTTTCTGAGCACCTCCACTTATGTTCAACTCGTTTCATACAACCAGAGCCCTCCATAATCCCCAGTCCTCTTCCTTCACCTTTATGTCCTTCCTTTCATGATTCACCTGGCTCCTACTGTTTTTATGTAGGGATGTTGCTACCGTTGCTCTTCCGGCTTGGCTCGATCTTAGATCTTACGTTAACACTGACAGGCTTTAATGTGGCCGGAATAAATCTTTACTCCTAGCTCAGTCAAGAGGTTTCTCAAGCACCTGAATTACACACAGATTTTGATTGTCTGTCTAGAGCTCATCGAGAAACCCTTCTCATCATCCTGTAACCCTCTGTCGTGTACATCATCATTCGTAGCCTGATAAATGATCTGGCAACAAACCCACTTTCACACCCGCAAACCGATTCAATTGCAAAATTGAAATCACTCGACAGATAGAGTAAACAACGTCTGCCACTGCCTTCCTTGAATTGGTACAGCAATTGACATGCTCACTGCTCTTCGCTTCTTTGCCGGTTGTTTTGGGCGACCACAGGCAAATATCGGACGTACCGTCGTCAGCGATCTGTTTGCCCTAGAAACGAGAGGAAAAGCGATATCTAGGTATCAGTCTGGTCCAATCTGGGCCCCGCACTCGGTCCAGTCGTCGGAGGACTCATCGCGCAATGGAAAGGATGGAGAGGGGTGTTCTGGATGGTGTCCTGCTGAGTATGTCTACTCCTGTGAGATAGCATTCTGGTGCTATCGAAGGAATTGACTAGGTTGGATTCGCCACTTTGTGTGCATTCTTCGTTTTGAAGGAAACACATGGCCCAACTCTACTTCGCAAGAGGGCTAAGGTGATAGCTCGCAATACCACCTATGTCCAACAGGTCGCTGTACCTAGCACGGAAAAAGAACCCAGAGCGCATGCGTACGAGTACATGCCACACTCATTTGGCCGGCCACTGAAGTTGTTGTTTCACTCACCAGTCGTTCTGCTTTGTTGCCTACTAGTCACAATACTGTGTGGTACTATGAACATGTTATACTCTACACTTGGTGTTATCTACCAAGATAGATACGACTTCTAGGCCAGTCTAGCTAGTTTGACATGTCTCGGAATCTCACTTGGACGGGCAGCTCAGAGGCAGATGTTCTGATCTTTACCAATTATGGGTGAGGTTTTGGTTAGGTTCGACGTTAGCGCAATACAGGTAAGTCTGAACATTTAATTTCCCTGTTTGCTGAGGCTGACGAGTAGAATTTTCATCTTGTCCCACTGATCACCGCCTGCAGCGCCCCTAAATTATCAGCCCAATTCTCTATCGTGCCCATTAAAATATCCTTGATATCCTTTGTCTCGACCTCCGTCCCACCCCCTAGCTGACCCGCAAATCGCTGCTGCATTTCCCTTAGTTTCCTTACTTCAGCTTCTTCTTATACACTCAGACCCCTGGGTACCCAGCGTGGACTCCCAACCTCGAAATGCTGAGAGGCCGTATGGCCCAGCGAGTCCGGCGGAGGGCACAGGAGGACCTCGATACAGGTAGATTTAATGATATCTTTTATCTTCTTCTCTCACAGCAGACCGAAAAGCGTGGTGTGGTTTGTGGAATTGCTTCTATTGTAATAATGAGGCGGCGAATGGGATACCTGACCGATTCAACATTCTTGTGTGGGGTGGAGGTCATTGGCGGCCAGGAGTGAAGTCTTACACTAGCCCGCTCTTGAAGCCATTGAATGCGTCAGCTGGAAAATCTAAACCCAGACGTGTTGCTAAAGTCTGGGCTTCGGTTTCGCTGCTGGCGGTGTTGTTCCAGTAGTAGTGAGAATCGCGGGTGCCCGGCATCTTGGAGATAAAATGGTTTGGTAATGAAAGTTTCAGAAGAACCTTATAGAGACCAAGGGAACTATCTAAATGAACAGAGCAATGGCATCCTCCCTATTGGGCCTATGGGTGGGAATACTGTGGTAATGAGATGTGTTATCGAATCGATTACCGTAATTGTCAATGTTGTAGTCGCGGAAACGGTAGCCGCGGTAATCGTGTCTGTTTGAGATGACCGTGATAGGTACGAATACAACGAACGCTAACAAAGTCAGTAAGATCTGAGCTTGACTTTACTCGGCTGGCTTTGCGGCTATTCTCGACCATCCTGGATGTGCTAATGCAATATTAATCTGTGTATGGCCAAGCCTCTCAATTGAACCATTGCGTCAGAACCATCGAGACAATTCCGTCGAGGTAATGCCGACTCACCTGCAGGTTTGAAATCCGACAGCCACGACAGGCACAAGTCTCGGGTGTGCACTGACAGCGGCCACGTGAAAGTTTGACCATGCAAATCAAAACCCACTAGTCCTTGTACTAACTGCGACAGGAAGGTACAGACTTTCAAGTGCAGGGGAAGCCTGTACTGACTCACTCATGCTGTACTTCCCTACCTAAAGGTAAACAACCGCTGGATCGCATTCCTGCAAGCATACTAGTATGAAAGCATCGCCACGAAAGGAAGCGTAGCTATGACTGATGACTGATGGATGACTTGTTAATTTCGTACTCTAGCTATGGCTAGCTAAGTGTAAGAGCGAGTTCGACGCCTAGTGGGCCGATGATATGGTATCTCGTATTTCATGGCTGAAGAAACGCCTGTAATGATGCTGGAAAGAAATATGAACAGGGGAGCGACTTTGATGATGCTGCTTCTTTCAACGAGTTCGGGGGCTTCGAAGGAGATCATAGTAGGTGCTGTGCCGAAAGACCTTCGACCAGTGAGAACCTTTGAACCACGCCATAGCCGAAGCTGGTCGTGCCAACATAAAATAACAAAAGCGAGTGTGATGCTGCACGCCATGCCAATGCTGATACTTGGCTCTCAGTGCAGGGCAGTCCAGCTGGCAAGGTTTAAGAGGGTCGTAATGTCGGATCCAGCTCGCCTTCCTGCCGAGGCAGAAGGGCACCAAGGATGATGAGCCGTCTAGGGTACATCCTTGAATTGAGGCTATAGAAAACGCCTGTGTTGATGCTTGAGCTTTGTGTATGTATCCTGCAGTCCTGCTGCCCTTTACGATATGTCCGTAACGCCTTGACAACTTTGGTATTGTGGAGCACGTTCAATTCGTCTATAAGTGAGTTGAGTCGTCTAGGTCGGACCAAAGCTGTTGTTGAGTTTGTGTAAAATCAACCGCGGCCACCAGCCGGGCTCACTGCAGGGCTTAGAGCCGGACTGCTACCCCCTGACCTCGCCTCAGGGTGATCCCTACGCTCATTCTCCCTCCGCACCAGGCGCTCCACCATCTCTCTTCCATCAGCACCCTCGGCGCCTGGCGAAGAGCTTGACCCTGAGAACAGGTAGCCGCCCTGTCCCTCCAGTTGCAGCGGCGTCATCGGCTCGGCTGGGCTCCTAAGTGGAGTGAGACGTGGAGGAGATGGCTTTGAGTTGAAGGAAGATAGTATCGAGGGAGAGGTTTTGGCAGCATGGGCTAGCTGGTCACGCCGGTATTGTTGAAGTTTTAGCTGAGCATCAGAGCCACGGCCGGTGCGGGGCTGGGATGTGATGAAGCGCGAAGCGCGTGGTGACAGAGGGGGAGCAGAGCTATCGTCTTGTGACGAAAAGTTGGCTGGGTGGTATCTGGGAAGACCGGACAGCTTCATGTTTCCAGCGGGACGTCTGGCATTCTGATGGTTCAGTGCCGAGAAGCTCTGCGGCGTGGTGGGCGAGAGAGGGGAGGTGGGTGTATATAGGGGTGGTCCTGTGCGTGCCATGGGTACAAATCCACGTTGGTCACGCTGGACGGTAGGAGTGGAAGAGGACTGGTTGTTCGACATATTCCTGCCGGTAGAGTAGAACGGCCTCAACGACTGGCTGATATGTGGCTTTGGCTCTTCGTCGTAGGCCTGCGAGAAGTAGTTCCCTTCCGGTACTCTCGCAGTCAATGGAGTGGTGGGCGCCGAGGTATTGCCTGTCACACCTCCCAGGGTCAGCATTCACAACCTTCAAAGGCCATGGTTGGGTCGTGAGGCCTGTCTTGCAAGCATGGAGTAAAATTAGGCAGAGCCCTTTCCTCGCTCCCGGAATATATGCCCCACAACTCCAAGTGCAGTAATGTATAATTGGCTGTGACTGGTACGACGCACCTTCTTTCTTTCTTTTAGGAATTGCAATTGGCGCGGAGGGGACGTCTAAAGGAGCTTCCGCGAGTGTAGGGAGTGGCTTTCGAGGTGAAGGTCCGCCAAGGATTGATGCTAGATCAAGAGGAAGGGGAATCCGCTGAGATTGGATGCTTGTTCCGGCTCGTCGACGATTGGTTAGGCTTGATGACGTGTGACGCTCAGGACTGGTATTTGATCGAGCTACTATACAACATTTCACAGTCAGCTTCCCCTCTTACAAAACAACAAGTGAGCCGTGGGAGGGTGAACTTTGGGGTGCGCACAAAAGGTGAAGGACCCCGCTTTGTTTGCGCGACATCACTTGTAATTCTCAATTGTGAACTTGTGATGGCTGAAATGCGGATAAGGCATGGCAATGACGTACCCTTCAATCCTCGATGTGCTTCAGTATTCCTCGCAGATGTGGTAGCAGTATCTTCGAAAAGTCGTGGGAAGGCTGAGTGAGCTTCTTCTTAAATTCTGTTAGTTTGGAAGAAGATGCCACCACCGGAGGCTCGATAAGATCACCTGATGATTCAGCCATCCAAGCCACCTCACCTCTCGTCGGCCACGAAGAAAGTCTCTGCAAGCGAGTCCAGTGCCGCAGGATTAGGTGCCTCTCTCCCTCTAGTGCCCCAGCGGAGGCATGCTCGTTGGCTGTCAGCGGTGTAACTCCAGGGTAGTGCGGGTGACCTACAGGCCGAAATGCCGCCCCAGCCGTCGATTGCGGGGTTGGGGATGGTCTTTTCTGGCTGGAACAGAAAGCAGAAAGCAGAAAGCAGAAAGTAGAGAGCAGAAATGTTAAGAGCCCATCCCAGGCAGAGGAAGAGATGATTGGAAGAAGGATTTCGATGCCCAGAAAAGCTTCAAACTGTAGATATGAGAAAGTAGTGGACTAGTAGATGCCTGCGCTGTTGTGCTTTTTAAGTAGCGGAGGTCAGTCCGGATATGCATCGCAAATTCTGTCCCTGAAATGTGGGTAAGGTTTGCCATGTGGACCCTTCCTAGATAATGCGAATAACAAATGTTGCACAGGTATTCATAGTAAACAGTATGTAACCGTGCGGGCACCTCGCTATACTCGGTGCGGCTGGCCCCAACGCGAATCACGCCTTAACGCCAAATCGATCTTACGCCTAAAAGTCGAATATTAAATAATTTATATAATAACAGTCTCTGTATATAATATTAAGATAACTTCCTATATTAAACTTATTTATATTACCTTATCCTTTTAATAATATAATATAAAGCTCGTACTATAAAAGTTGAATAGAGAATATTAGAATAATTAAAACTACGCTAATAAAACTAAGTATCTTTCGTATCTTTCCTATTATAATAGTTTTATTTAAAAATATTACTTACGTCTATAGTTTATAGTTAGAATTTAGAGTATTTAAAATATTTATATAAATCGTGGCTACTATATATATATTAGAATATTCGACTTTTAGGCGTAAAATCGATTTGGCGTCGGGGCGTAATTCGCGTTGGGGCCAGCCGCACCGAGTATAGCGAGGTGCCCGCACGGTTAGCTACTAGAACTACTGCCTAACAGAACAAGATGGATTTTTCGGGAATTCTCTTGGTCTCCAGGCGTTTTCCCGAAATTGCTTCGAGCCTCAGAAGGATTCATCCCCGAGTGGGACACACCCCTGAGTCGGTCACCCTACCCTAACTCCCAAACCCTTCGTTTCAATATTATAATCTCGCCTGTAAAGTTGTAGCGATTACCAATTGCTACAACTTTTGTACAGTAACTTTTATTTATACTAGTATGGTTCGAAAGTTATAGTAATCTGACCATTTACCCCCTAAGAGATCCCTAGAGCTAGACCCCGGAGTGAGAAAACCAGGATTTCCGAGTACTCAGCCCTACAGGGTGTGCAGAAGAGCCCAATTTAAAAGCTCAAGTCGTGTCGTTAATAGGTATTCAGTGTGCTCTATAATAATTCAATAAGCCGCCTTTGCAGCTGAAGTCGACGGCACCTTGTGTATGCGGGCACCCAATCATTCAGACACGACGTATCATAAGGTAGTTTACTCGGTGATTTTTTGGTTGGTCCGCTGAAATTAGCACCCTGCACAGGAGAAGGGTTACAAAAGCCGGACATATATTCTTGACACATGTTCTTGATAGGGCCAAGTCAAGTACTGCATGGTATAGAGCTAGATTTCTCCTTCAAATTATACGGCCATAGGGTAAGATCGTGTTGGTATCATGCCACAACACTTAGTCTACTGAATGACGACTCCGCAATTACATTGGGTATTGTTAACAGTGCATTTCGATGCCAATAAGTTTCTCTTTCACAGGATTCTACGAACACAAAGTGCAATTGGGATGAGGCGGCGGCCACGATGTTGATTAGACGATATACTACCAACGCTCATGAGCATAAGAGTGAGGTGAGGATAAACACCAAGATAGCTTCTACACGTGGTCACAGCTTGAGCTAGTAGAATGTGGTGCTATTAAATGCAAAAGTAAAGATTTAGTAACCTTGGTTTCAGCGGAACCCTTCCGGAATTGGATTGTGCAGATGATTAAGAACAGAGTACATGGACTATCATGGAACGTGATACGGCCTTCAAAGTGTCAACGACAAAAATTCATCTTGCTACTGATTGCACATCGATTTTCCTCTGGGAATCTCCTTCACATCTGCTTGAGGGGTGGGAGGTCTCCGTCCCAATTGATTTTCATCGCTGCAAAGGGTCAGTGTTGACGCTGTTTCAGAAGCCTCATGGATGACTCACTTGTTGGGAAGGGGAAGTAGCTCCCATGATCGGCCCTCATGTATATATAGAAACCTGATGAACATATCTAGTCAGCAATCGCTCGTCTCTTTGGAAATTGTAATCGTGAAACCCATATTCAAAGCGAAAAGCTCCCGAAAAACGTTTCGATTTCCCCAAAGACACCGAAGGAAGCAAAATAGGACAAGAGGAAACCTACCTCCAGGCCTCGGAATCTTTTTCAATTGCCCCTGCGGCCCCGGCGCCCTCCTCAAGTTATCCAGCCTTCCCACAACCCTCAACATGGCTGTCAACGCCGTCCGACTCGCCTCACCCCCAAGACAAGCATGCGGCCCCAGTCCATAATGGATGTAAATTTCCATTGGCCTATCAATCCTGACAGTATCCGGTTCGGGAAAGAATTCAGCCTCTCTATTCGCACCAACGAAGCTGGCGAAGACTTTATCGCCTGGCTTGACATGCACGGATCGGCCGTTGTCGTCGAGATTGGTTTCTACGGCTGATCGGCGGTAGGAGCCGAATGTACCGTTCAGGCGGATGCCTTCCATTGCATAGTGGAGAAGTTTGTCATCGGCTTCGGCGCCGGGGGTTTTGGCCCATTTGTTTATGGCGGGAAGGTGCTGTTTACCTTCGTCTGAGAGGTAGTAGTCGAGTAGCTGAGTGAACTAAGATTCTATGTCAGCGACCACTGACAGCAAATGGGTCATGAAATCTTACCACTTGAGCCTGGTTCGCTACCATCGCACCGGCAGTCGGCACAATCTGTGACCAAGTAATCTCGCTTGTACCCATACCGCTGTCTAGCAGCCGCCTAACCATATGCACACCGTAGTCAGTAAGATAATTACGTTGTTGGTGAAGCCCATCCACGACTCCTGCGATCCAACCTGTGTCATGGACCATTTTGACATTGGCTTCGACGAGCTTCCCGAGTTGTTGTGTCACGGCTCTGGAAGCTTGTCGCAGTGGAAAGGATTTCGCAGGGTCCAGGTCGAAGAAGATGGAAGTGAAAAGCACGGCAAGGACCATGTACATCTCCTGCTCGGAGTAGATTCCGTGAGGATGGTCTTCCGTCTTCAGGGGAAGGGAGAAAACGTTTGCAGCGAAATGAACGTGTGCGAGGTTGCCGACGCTACATAGAATGATAGAATCAGTACAGGACCGATAAGAGAGTGGGAGGATTACACACTCTCGTGTGATGTCCACGAAATTGATCCCAGCGATCTTGCAGCTCTTCTCCGTCAGTAGCTTGAGCGTAGTATACTCGTAGAAATCCTTGATCTGCTGATGCCACTTGTCCCTGTAAAGCGATTCTCCCATCAGCTTTCTCTGCTTGGCATGAAAAGGCGTATCGCCGCTAAGCATGAAGTCCAATCCTCCTTTGCCCATGAGGAATCCAAAGGGCTCAGTCCAGACAACATTGAATTCCTTGGCATGCTCCAAGATGTACTTAGCTGCTTTGTAGGAGGTGAAGTTGACTCGGGGTGGTGTGGGAGCAGGTCGATCCCAGGAATACTGGTCTTCACGTCCAAGATTGTGCATGATCTTTCTGTTTTCGCTTCCAACTGTAAGCTACGGAAGGACCTTTTAGGGCTGCAAGAATGTACCTTGGAATCGTCATCGGATAGTGCGCGTATATCGAATTGCCTTGAAAATGGTTGGGGAAGGCACGGAAGAAGAGCTTGTAGATCACACTGTCCAGCGTCAGAATCCAGACCTTAGGGAGACCTCTTTGCCGATTCTCACCATCCTTGTTGAACCGCAAGATCATACTGAACCTCGCTGTAGCCCCAATTTGTGAGGTTCTTTGGGTTGTAATCTATAGTGTAGAACCTATCGCCGCGGACCAATGCGACAGCGTCTGATAAGATTGCTCTTGAGATGGTAAATGTTGGAGCAATGCCGACTCCAGGCTAATGAATCAGAGTCAACACTAATCTTTACAGCATTGCGTGGATGTGCTCCCAATGCGCTACTTACCACCATAGGGACTTTAGCGCTCTCAGACACCATACCAGGATACATTTCCACAAAGTCTGGGTGCTCATAGCTAGATATTACCACGTTAATGATGCCTTTTGCATAAAGGTATAGCAAGACTTACAGGTGCCTTAGTTGCTCTGCGCAGCCTGGATCGGATGGGGCTATATCCTCAAAGGTCTCGTGCGGCTTCAACTGGAAGAATTTCCGGAACTCATTCAAGGATCCGAGATTCCATGCTCTCGACTGCTGCATGCCGAGAATAGTGATAGCTTTGAGACAAGTGGGTATATTGTTTGGGCCGAAGGCGCCTGTCTAATGTCAGCATCTTGCTGTATCGCCTAATCCTCCCTGGTAGGAGATAGAAGAGGCACTTACCAGCAGTATCCTCAATCGAGCTCGTCAAGATCTCCACCAACTCATCATCAGGAAGCGTGCCATCAGCGTTTCTCTGCAGATTAGCGAAGGGGCGTTTCTGCGGATCTTTTGGTAGTCCATGCTCCCATTTGCCCAAGCCCTGGAGAAGCTCTTGCAATGTCACGTCCTCAGCCTCTTTACCGAAAAGGTCCTTGTAAAGGTTCCGGGTCCACTTATCGTCTTTGTCACTGATACAAGAATGCCATCTGTATGCGAGATTAAATTCTGCTGAAACTTGGTTGCCGACACCACTGGGCGTGCCGTCCTTGCCGAAGATCTTCCCCATTTCCGCGCGTGGATCCAAGGTCCATGTAGTGTTGCTCCTGTTCAAATTTACGATGGTCCGAAGATAGTCGAGTAACGTGATGTTGATATAGAGCCCGCAAGTGATCAGTCTACCAGTCTGGAACAGGTCGTTGTCGTACTTGGCCCAGGATTTCTCGGCGATCTCATGGGTCAGCCCCTCATTAGGCTTATCAAACCTCCTATTCTCGTCTATCACAGCCAGTTGCTCTACCACATAGTTATGGAAGCGGTTGAGCATAATAAGCAAAACCCCACAGCCAGGTGGGAAGCCTAATAGCCTTGGCTCGGAGAAGCAATCTACCTTCAACTTTCCATCCTTGAAGGTCCGAATCTGGTCTTGATCTTCCTGTGTGTCTCCATATAGCGTCGAGAGATCGAGGTACGATGAGGTCTGTGAATTATTGAAGTCTCGATGGTCGGTTTGGAAGAGATCATGAATGATGAGAGATGCCCAATAAAAAAAGACGCTCGAGACGTTATTCGGGTGAGGCTTAAATTCTTTGCGTGCCATGACGCTATCGAAGATGAGAGATGGATCTGGTAAGGCTCCAGGAGAAAGTGTGTTCGGAGGGACTGAACGCGCGTAAGGAGTGTTGGCAGCTCCCAAGTTGGGGTATAGAATATTCTAGGACGAGTCAGCCTATACGGTTTCGTGCAACAGTATAAGCGCTACCTGCATTGTTCGACCCATCGGCCTGCCTGTATTGAAAGTCATTGCCCAGATAGCTCATTGGAGGGTCTGTTCGTCATTTCAGAGTCAGCATTCCCTTTCTGAGATATATGATGAGTCGCGAGACATGTTCCGAGAGTGTACCAAGAGCAGATACTCCCGAAAGATATCTTGCGACACAAAAGCCGTTACCAAAAAGGAAGGAAGAACTCCGCGAAGACGTACGTTGCAGCGAGTTCCACAACTCGTCGATAAACGCATTGGTCAAATCCACGCGCGTTTTCGACTTTGTGGGTAAAGCTGAGACAAGCTAAGACGATAGCTATGAGCATATCATCGGACGGACGCGTTTGAGGTGCCTTACTTGGATTGTGTGCTCCATCAAGTACGTTTTGTCATCTTGGAGCTCGCCTGTAGCCTTGTTCTTCATGACATCCACCAAAGTACGCACATCCTTGAATCCCAAAGCTCTCACATCAGCCATCAAGCCTGACGGTTCTTTGTGGTCAAGGTATGATCCATCGCCAGTCTGCGTTGGCAGAGGTCGCTCCGAAGCATGGATGAGCTGGGCGAACTGCTCGAATGAGTTTTGGACGTCACTTCGACTAGCCGCATGGTCTGTACTTTGAGCCTTTACTTTCTTGGTGCCGAAGCCGAAAGAGCTCTGTCTTTTCTCGAGAGCCGGCTTCCCAGCACTGACTCCATTGGTACTGGCTCCGTTCGTATCAGTGCCATTGGTGACATCATTGGTGTCGTTGATGCCATTAGCCCTGTCCTTCTTGTTCTTGCCAAACCTGGTAGAAAGCCTGCGGAGCATCTTGCCCCAATTGCTCAACAGTAGGCGTTAAGTGTATAGAAGGGATGAGGAAGACGGCACGCACGCGATAGAAGACGACGCGAGAGCTACGGGGAAGATAAAATGCAGAGAGTTCGCGCTATCATGCGAATGGCATAATTTACATTATAGAGAGGGTCATTGGCCACGATGCAAGTGGGCTTTATGCGGCATCTCGGAAATGTTCACAGCTTCTTCTTCACAGGAGTCAAACGTCCAGGGGTAAAGATCCACGCTTGTGGCCGAGACGGAGCGAGACATGAGATAGCCAGACTGGTAGGATCAAAGAAGCAGCGCCAATGGTTGTCCATGATGAGACGTGAGCAATCTACGAGTTCAAATAAGAGTCCAAAGCCACCCCCTCACTTCGTCTTCGTAAATGCATAATCTTTGTCTGAAGGTAGCTAGAAGCGAGGTGTGAAGAAGAATGAGTAGGGAGCGGTCGAGTAATCTGAACACTTTAGATACATAAAGCACCTATCAATGGTTGGGAATATCTCCCTAGAATGGAGACGTCCAATGTTAGTGCATAGCTTTTTCGAACTACCTGAGCCTGGTGCATTGGCGCAGCGTCCCGATATAATATAAAGCGAAAAATGCACTTCGGAGAAACTCGTAGAAGCTCGTGGTCATTAATTGAGAAGATTTCGGCAGCGATCTTCGGTCGGGGCTAAGGGGAGGACCCGGGCAAAGAGGCCAAATCGGGCGAGAGTGAGACAAAAGACATCTCCTTCCTTCGTCCGATCTTTCAAATGCCATAAAGCCAAAAGGCGAGTAGGCCAACTCACGAGAATGTTTAGTGGGATCAGCTGCGGTCACGATTGGCCGGGATACTGCCCCCGGACTCTTTTTCCCCATTGAAACGTAGACCTCTCGCCTATATTTGGATCCTAGTCGCCAATCGTCAACTTAACATGCACCCCAATTGAGCTAGATGATTAGCGTTCAACAGCTTTTAACCTGGTGAAAGAACCTGCAGTGCTCTATGACCACTGTTCACGCGATCTCTTGCATTCATAGCGTGGCTGGTTGCAGAATTACCATTCTCCTACTTCCCTTCCAGCCGACAATGCTGTGTCACTGCCGTCTCGTATAATATCTCTCTTCTAAACTTGAGCTGTTGTTGGTTTTTAAATTCCTAGTACTTCAAGGTCTCGTGCATACAGCGATTGTTTTGTACGACCATGTTGGGTCAACAGCGTGACAGCAGCCCCAATGCATTGCCTAGTAGCCAGCAGGGCCCAGGGTTCAGCCGGGTTGGCATCCAATCATATGGCCCATATCTTCAGAGGAAACGGGTACCTACTGATCGACTCGAACTCGTTGTTCACGACTGAAAAGTTACCCAGATCATCCTCTGTTTTGATGGCACAGGGAATAAGTTCCAGGGTAAATCAGCAGAAATCTGGTCCAATGATGAAATTGTATTGACATGCTTTGAGGCACCGACGCCGACAGTAACATATTGAAGATATATAGAATGCTGGATCGAGATAATGGAGACAGTAAGCTTCTCGGAATGGACACGGTCAATAGGTGACATGTTAACAACCAGTAGAGCATTACTACCAGGTACACTAAAACACGAACTATGAGAGTATGACATAGTCTCATTATTATAGCCAGGAATTGGAACGTATGTCAACACGAGGTCAATATCGCACACCAGCAGGTTCGCTAGGTTGAACTCGTGGTATCAAAAGGCCAAAGACTCGGCTGTAGGCACGTCATTCGATGAACATGTTATGGTATGTGGTCCCATTCACGAGATTCGTCCAAGACCTTAACAACTCATACAAGTAGGGAGCTTACAAGTTTCTTATGCAATGTTACAATGATGACGATATCTTCATCTTCGGCTTCAGTCGAGGGGCGTATGTTGCGCGTTTTCTCGCAGAGATGCTCGACCACGTTGGCCTCCTGAGCCAGGGCAACCAGGAGATGGCTCGATTTGCATGGAAAGCTTTCGCTCAATGGCAAGAAAGAGATGATAAGACGGAGGAAGAGAAGAACAAGAAGAAAGAGATGCTTCAATTCTTGTGGGCGTTCCGCGAAACATTTAGCCGTCCGGTCAGAAGAATCCGCTTCCTCGGTCTCTTCGATACAGGTAAGAGATTCACAATGAAGACAGACGGGCTGTTAGCTTACTTTCAGCCCAGTAAACAGTGTCCCCAGGTTCGAGAATGCATGGATGAAGCGGAGCAAGTTTCCATACACTGCTCGATCCTCCGCCAAAGTCATTCGTCATGCAGTCAGTATAGACGAGCGAAGGGCAAAGTTCCGGTCAGACCTGATCTCCGAATCAAAGTCTTCTCAACGTCGCGAAGACGCTCAAAGTCGCCATGAGGGACACAAATCAAATACCGAAAGTAATTGGATGACAAAGGGTACCAAGCCAAGTTCAGTAAGCGCAGACAGATTCCGAAGACGTTCAGCATTCCGCCCTGCAGGTGAGCATAACAGACACTTTTCACCTCGACCAAGTGCCGTTAACGAAGACCGACTGGGTCCACGAAGAGGCACAGAGACACATATGCGATCTCAGAGCCCAGCCATCTCGCAGAACCTTGCACTAGAAATGGATGGGTCTTCTATTCGAACCACGACCTCGGTGAACTCATCCCAACTAATCCATGACGCGGAGATTGATGAGGACGACGACGAAGCGGCCCCGCAAGATCTGGAAGAAATCTGGTTTCCGGGGTGTCACGCTGATTTGGGCGGAGGCTGGCCGCTAGCTGACGGAGAAGAGTCTCCCCTAAGTCATGGCCCATTGGTTTGGATGGTCAGAGAGGCCCAAAGAGCAGGTTTAGAGTTTGATGGGGAGAAAATGCTCGAGCTAAAGTGCTGTGACGAGGACTACAATATCCCATCCCTTGGCATCGCCACAGACGGACAAGCTGTACCTAATGTACCAGAGATCGAGGTCACACCCTCTCCAAGCGTAGATTTGTTCAACAGTCCTCGCAGCGAGAGACCAGATCCGGGCTGGGCAGCGGGAATGCAACCCGATAAGCCTGGTAAATCCATTCTTCAACAGAGTCTCGAAACAGCCGCAACCAGAGGGGTGCTCCACGACTGCCTTCAATTCAAGAATGGTCTTCCAGCAGGATCTGTCGTATCTTGGAAGCTCATGGAGTATATGCCATTTCGCAGGATGGATCTCAGGCCTGATGGCTCTTGGAAAGCAATTTCATTGCCACTCCCCATGGGTGAGACGAGAGACATCCCAGAGAATGCCTGGATCCACCACTCTGCTATTCGACGAATGGAAGCCAATGAGAAATACCGCCCTAGTAACCTCATCATCGGTGGTGGTGGTAGAGGTGTCAGGAGGGCACCCAAGGAGGCTGGAATAGGAAATTGGGAAATACTCAAGGGTCAAGACGACCCTGTTGGCATGGTATACAAAAGGAAGGGGCGCAGCCTTGAGAAGAAGATTGACGAAGAGCAACATTCGAAAAGCCTTTAGCTGTTCTATCCTTCTATAGGGAGTCTCATTTGTCGCGGCAATAGAGCCAAAGTGAGACCGAGCGTCGCCGGATTGGCCGTCGCACCCAGAAATGTAAACGTTGTGTCACGGTAAATCGAGTACCTTTAGCATAGAACCTCTACTAAACAAAATTATCGACACTAGCTTGCGTGTGTTAGGTGTATTGAATGAAACAAGAAACAATACATATGTAATTGAGCGGGGGCGTTTCCACTTGAAGTATCTTGCATCACCTCGTCTGTGCCAAGCATTTCCAATTCTGTAGTCCCCCACATTTCTCGCCTTCAACCACACCAACAAACGCTTGGGGAAGCCAATCAGACACCCTTTACTATCGGACATCCTCGTCATGGCTCTTCCCTCGCCATCCTCCTTTGCTCCTTCCCACGCTGCTTCCCAAACCTCCCTTCAACCTCCAAAACCTTCCCAATCCAGCAACGACACACCTCCAGCAAATATTGCCAGAACCCGGAGCGTGCAATTCTCCAACCCTACCACCCCAATGTCTCGTTCTATCTCTCCACGCGGTCGTCGGGGACAGCATGGCGAGCAGACTGAGAGTTCGGCAGATGAGATTACACCGATTGTGGCGAGGGAGCGAGGGGCAGGGAAGGGGAAGACTTATGATGCTACATCTTTGCATAATGGGGAGGTGAATACATCTAGGCAGTGTAGTGTTTCTAGTGCCAGGAGGAGGAAAGCTGCGTCAGGTTCCGGAGGGAAAGATGCTTCAGGTGCGGAGGAGGGAAAGGAAAGTGGAGGATGGGTGTGTGTGCTGATGGAGAAGTATGGGAGTGTGGAGTTGGATAACAAAGGAAGTGTGGCTAGGGATCATCTTGCTCTTGGTTCGTGGTCCTCTATACCGTCTAATATGTACACAATAGTCCGGCCAAAGTCGTACCAGAAGACCAATTCAACCTTAATGGACCCATATCCGACTGACTGTCCCTATTAGAACGAACGTTCCTAGCCTGGCTCCGCACCTCTCTCGCTTTCGCATCCATTGGCATAGCCGTTACCCAGCTCTTCCGTCTTAACACCACCATCTCCGAACGTGAAGGCTATACCCCCACAAATCCCGACAATACGTATCACTTACGGCAAGTTGGTAAGCCATTAGGAGCTACTTTCTTGGGCATTGCTATTTTAGTACTTCTGGTTGGCGGTAGGCGGTATTTTGAAAGTCAGGTGAGGCCATACGTATCTATGATCCTGTTAAGATGTATCCAGACTAATGTGACCGTCTACTTTAGTATTGGATCATCCGTGGTAAATTCCCCGCTAGCAGAGGTAGTGTCTTCCTTATCACATTCGTTGCTTTGGCCTTGATTGTCACCAGCCTGGTGGTGGTCTGTGTCGTTGATCCGAGCGTATTTGAAAAGAAGTAGCACTGCATCCTAGGGGCTCGGAACAACGCCTGAGCTACGCCCGCTCTCACGATGTGCTTGTCAGTGCAGAGGATACTTCATTTTATGGGAAAACGCCACATCTCGTGCGCGTGGGACCTCAGTTCACAGAGCCACAAGCTGTTCACAAGGACATTTGTGTGTTTAAAAACACGGACTTTGGCCACGTTCGCATGGAGGCTTTCGCGGTCATCCACCATATTGATGAGTGCCGAGCTCACCCATAAAACAGCCAAATGGATACGCGGGAAAAAATGATTGGACTATTGTAGGCAAATGATATGTCCCCGGTCTCAGAAACGAGTTCTTTGCTGGACAGGTCTTGTCACTCAGCAGAGAAAGGCTTTGCAAATATCAGCTCGATGATCTAGACTCGCAACCACATGGGTGGCTAGCCAATAGCAAGGAGGCATAGAGGCCTTGGTGCGGGATAATGCGCTTGCCGCAATCGATGCAGTGGTAAGAATGGGGAGTATTGAGACGTATGCTTCTTAGCGGTAGGTCTTGTTAGTCTAATCCACCATTCAATAGAAAATTTAAAGTGTTGGCTAATCAACCATGCGATGCTTGCGCCCCAGAACTTGCCATGGGGCGATACTATGGCGGCCTCGGGCATCCCTAGAAGGCATGTCTTTCTACATATTTGTCCCGAACTCTCTATCTAATGTACCCGAATGTCTGTCTCCGTTGCTTCAGGTGCTTTACGTGCCGCGATAAAAACGAAAAAGTTTGACGACATTCCAGGTGAAAGCACTCCACATCTCCGAAATCACATAGCTCAAAAGCTACAGGACTCAATCAAGGACTCGATGCATCTTATATTTCGTGAGATCTAATTTAACGAGTCTATTGACTGGCTAACCTAGTGGCAACCGTTAATCGAGTTAAGGCACTTTGCTCTCAAAATATTGGGACCTTATATACAAAACTGGAGACAGGTGACCCCGTCTGAACATCTGGGTTTCTGCTGACGAGCATTCGATCAATGCGGCATGTGTGATGTCCTTTCTTCAGGATGAGTCGCGCCGTTCCTAGCTCATTAGGTATCAACAAGTCTGAGCACACCCAATATCCAGATTGCTCGTCTAAGACTAAGACTAGGACTAATCTAGAAGCTGTGTGAAACACGGGGCGTTCCGTATCGCTTGAAGGGTGCGCATCGCGTACTATGGCTTCTTCAGCTGAAATTTGACAGCCAGAATTGTCTCACTCAGCCAGCCACGACGATATCGAGCTCGTCCTGAAGCCGCTTGCACCTTGCTCTTGGGATATTCTATACAACCGCGTGAAGGGTAATAGAGGCATTTGTTACAAATATAGGCCCAGTAAAATCGGGAAACAGGAGTTGCTCGAGTAGGGCGCTCGAGCCTATTTTAGATCCCTTCCAGAGCTGCATGCCTAAGTTTCCTTCTACAGAAGCAGAGGAATCGACTGCCTCGGGATTCGAGGGAATGGTATTCTCCATTTTGAACGTTGAAGTGCGACATTTTCCGGAAACATTCTGTCTCGAAGAGGAGCTAAAGAAGCCACCAAATTCGATAGCTAGGGTAGCTAATCAAATTATAATAGAGTATCAAAAGTCCTACTTAAATAACGATTTTAAATATTCAAGATAAAGGAGATTAATTATAATACTCGAATTGAATATAGGGTAGAGACTCTAGTAGACTAGATTTTCAATAACTTTATATAATTATTCCAAAATTAATTATATATTAATTCAATATTAATACTTTTATTTTTATATTATATTTTTAATTAAAGTAAACAAAATGATTAATGTATACTCTAATTAATTAAATTATTTATTTATTTATATATTTATTTAAATAGAAATAATTTATTAATAAATAATCTTCTTTAATAAAGTAAATTTCTAATAAATCGTTACTCTTCGATTCAAAAATTATTATTTAATAATTTACTAATTACTAAAGATATTACTTCGATTAAAAATTCTAAATTATTTATAATTTATCTATAATTTATCTTCTATATTATTTATTAACTAGTGGCCCTAGTTCTTTAGTTATTCTAGAATATTATAATTTCTTTTTTTCTATTTTAATTCTCGCTCTCTTTATTAATAAAGCGGTAAAATTATTTAATTAGAAAATAATAACGAATATAAACTCAACGCGTATTTTACGTATAAAGTATATCTTTCGATATTTTTCTAAATTTGGATTCTATAAATATTAGCGTAAACCTTAATTAGTAAATTCGATATATACCGCTAGTTTAGCGTAGTATTTTATATTTTTTAAATTATTAATATTGATTTAATACTAATAATACGAAGTTTATATAGAAAGATTTAAAATATTAAATATATATCGGTACTAAATCTTAAAAGTGAATACTAATATATTTTAAATACTATTAACTTTATTAGAAAATCGTCTACGAGTTTATATTAAAACTTTATATTAATTACCGACTCGAGGTTGAATTAATAAATAATATTTATTATTAATAAATTTAGTAACTCGTTAAATAATAAATATTTTAAATATTAAATAAATAAACTTATTATATACCCTATAATATACGTAGTAATATACGTAATAATATATATTATAATATAAACTATAGTATAGACTATAGTAAACCCTTTAATATACGTATATTATTAAATAATATACGAATAGTATATATAAAGATGTTTTAAATAGTATACAATATATATTTCCTATAGTAGTTTCTAGAATATTAGACGAAAGCCCTTTATAGTATATACTATAATATATACTAAGGTATACGATATAGTATATAATATTAAAATACGCGTTCTCTTTAGATATATCTACGTAATACTCCTACGAAAACTTTAGTTAAAATTTATTATTCCGGGCCCGGTAGGTCGCTAGTATTAATAATTATTACTAAGAGTCGCTATCGTTAATAATAATAATTATAGAATTTTATTTATATTAATCTTATAATAGAGTTAAGTTATTATTAATATATTATATAAATTATTAAAATTATTAATTTTAAAGTTAGAGTTATTAAATTTATTAAAAGTAATATACCCGAACCCCTAATTTATTAAATTTATAAATTAGATATTAATAGTTTTATTCGTAAATTGAAATTATTAATAGTATTTTATTAATAATTTTTCTAAATGAAAGTTATTAATAAAACGTTACTAGCCTTATCTACGCGAGTAGTAATTTAGATTTTAGTAGAAATTTTAAAATTTACTAATATATAAAATACGCGCTTAATTTATATCGGTTACATTTTTCTAATTAAGTACTTATTTAATTTATCGAAATATTTTAATTTATTTAATTCGCCTCGTAGTAATATATATTCTAATTTTATATTAATAAAGTTTTAAAATTTCTATTAAAACTTGAGTTATCGCCCGCGCGGATAGGGTTAATAGTATTCTATTAATAACTTTTATTCAGAAAAGTTATTAATAAAATATTACTAATAACTCTAATTTACGAATAAAATTACTAATAATCTATTAATAAATTTAATAAATCGGAGGTCTAGATAAATTATTTTTAATAAATTTAATAACTCTAGGATAATTTTAATAACTCGTATATATTATTAATATTTTAATAATAATTTAGCCCTATTATAGAGTTAAAATAAATAAAGTTCTATAATTATTATTATTAACGATAGTGATTTTTATTAAGGGACGGGATTAGTATCTAGATATTTATTAAATTAACGGCTAGGTTTATTAAACTATGACTTAACTATAATATAGGAGTAAGTTAAAATAAAAGATAAAGGACGAAAACTAGAGTAGAACCAACTACTATCTAAATAAAAATTAATATACGGAGTATTTATTTATTTCCTATCCCGACTATATTAAAATAGAAATAAGGAAACTAGTTTAAATTTAAATTAAATCTAAAATAAAATAAAATAAATAAAATAAAATAAAGTTATATTATAATAATAACCCCCTCTTTAAAGTCGAGTTCCTATAAAATAAATAAATAACTAGTTTAATTAATTAAATTTCGTAACCCTAAACTTTATTTAAAGTTATAAATTAGTTAAGATAAAAGCGCGTCGGAGTATTCGAGTCGTCGATAGTAACGGATAAAGGATAGGACGGGGGATAAGCGGCGGTATATAAATAAAATTAAATATTAATATTATTATCTATAAATAATAATAACGGGGCTAGGTTATAGAGTATTATTTATTTATATAATAATATAAAATATCGGTCGAAGCCGATAAAAAACGATAACCGAGGGGATAATAACGGATAGAGAATAAACTACGGTATAAACGGGGGTTAACTTCTTAAAAATCGGATTAAAACGAAGATAATAAAGATTCCTTATACTAGTACCTTTAAATAATATGCGGTAATTCGTAGAGGCTAGCGGCGCTAGGATTCGAGATATAATATTTATTAATAAATTATTAATAGCGGGTAAAGTACTAGAAGGGTTTTTATATAACGATATAATTTTCTTAATCGACGTAGTACTTTAATAAAAGTAAACTATAACGGCGACTATATTTAGAATTTAAGATACCGTTAATATACTATTTACGTTAATTATTTTCGGTAGTTATAAATTCTCGGATAAACTAGATTTATCTAGGTAGAGAGTTATTAATTATTAATTATAATAAACTAGTGTAAACGAGGGGGTAAACTTTTATTAAATATAAAAAATCTAATTAGATTATAAAAGGATTATCGAAAACCTTAGAGACTTAGAAGGGGTCGATATTATAATCGTCGAGTTTAATTAAAAAATATATAATATTTAAATTCTTAATATTTAGCTATATTTAGTCGTTTATTAAATATATCGGATATAGGCGCCTTCGTTAATTAACCGAGGACTTAAAGATAATTTAGGCGATAAATATTTTATTATAAAAATAATTATTTAAAACTTTTATTTACGTCGCGAATTTATTAATAATAATTAAATAAATATAGGTTTAAGCGGTAAAATCTTAGAGTAAAGATTTAATAGACTCGAAACCGATATATAAATATTAATTATAATTAGTTAAGAAAGGCGAGGCTAGAGTATTAAAAAAATTAGTATTATTATTAAAAAACTCCGCTCTAGGGAGTCATTTCATTTAATTATCCTATATATAATTAATATATATACGGAGGTAGTATTTTATTATAGTGTTAAACTACTCGGTTTAATTATATATCTAAGAATAATACCCGGTAGATATATATTAATCGATTTTAAAATATTTATATAAGGCCTCCTAGAACTCCGATATAAATTAAAATCCTCGATTCGAAATAAAAATATCTAGTAATTTATAAAACTTCTATATATTCTAATAAAAAACGTCGTAAACTTCGTTTATTTTTATCGATATAATTAATACTAGGTACCGTATCTTAGTTAAGCGGTCTACGAAAATTCGTCGGTAAATCGAAAACCGGCTCTAGCGGCTCGAGGTCATTAGGTAAGTTACCTCGGGCGCCCGAGATAGACTCGGGGTACCCGAACGGCCCCGAGCGCCCGAGGCCGCTATAAAATAAGCGTCGGGCTCCCTACGAGCGTAATTTAAGCCCGGAGCTTCAAGGGCCCTAACCTTAGAATATTACGTGATTTAAGGCCTAAAATTTTAAAAAATCTTAATGTTCTGTGATCGCCCCTATCGACGGTAGCGACCCCCCGGAACCACTCTTAACGCCAGTAAGTTTTGATCCCCGGAATCGATCGATTCAGGCGAAATCCTCGCTGGGGTGATGCGCAGGCCATGCGCCAGGGCATGCACCAGTGATTTGGGGGTGCGACAGTGACAATTATAGGGGTGCGACAGTGACAGTTGTGGGGTTGCGACAGCGACAGGGCCATGGCCATGAATGGAATGGGGCCATGGCCATGAATGGAATGCGCCATGGCCATGAACAGGGGCCATGGACGGGGGTCAAAGTTGGTGGCGCACCCCTAATTTAGCGCCCGTTAGTGCCGGTTCTAGGCTTACTCGGTATGCGCCCGAGTGGCCCTAGGCCCCTTAGCTGCATGCCTCGGGCGTACGTCGAGTCGGTAGATAGGTATCGCGTTTAAGGCTCCCGGGGCGCCCGTCGAGCGCCCTAAGCCACAATCGAGCCACTTTTCGTTTTACCGACGTTAGGATATACCGATAAATAATTCCTATAAAAGTATAAAATAATAAGGGACCTATATAATTTATCGAGATATCTCTCTAATATCGTTATAGGGGCGGTAATAAATATAGTTATTTTTAAATATATTAGCGGGAAGGTTTAGTTCTTCGGTATATATAATAATTCTTAACGAATCACTAGATAGTAGTATAAACGTTAAGTCATTAATAGGCCCGACTAATTAATTCGTAATATTTAATACGACCTAAATAATTACCTACGATATTATTATAAATTAACTAGATTAAACGAAGGTATAGTTTACTAGAATTCGAAATATATCTCTTTCTTTAAAAATAGAGAACTCTATACCTATTTTTATATTTAGCGAGGGGAATTCCGCTATAATAATACGTTTTAAAATATAGTATTTCTAGGACTCTAGAGGCGAATTAATCGGCTTAACTAATTATATCCTATAATTAATAAATCGGGGTATCGTATAAGTCTTTATTTAAATCGATAAATTAATCTTTATTTAATTTAGGCTCGTAAAATATAAACGGGGTCTATAATTCTAAATTAATATCTATATCGAGGTTTATCGCGGTTATATAAATTAATATAAAGTATAACTAGAAAGGTTAGACGAGAATTTTTTAATCTATTATTAATATAACTAGAGTAATTAAAACGGAGGCTAGGGTCGTTATAATTAATTATAATATATTATAAATATAGTCCTCGAGGATTTCTAGGGCTAGGTTTTTTCTTTTTAATATAATCTAATATTAATATTAGTATTTAGGGTCTAATTTATCCCCTATTTTAAAAAAAGTCTCTTAACCGATATATTAATATATTAGATTTACTACTTTCTTTACTAGGCCGGTAGGTAATTTTATAATTAAAACGGGATAAAAACTCGCTCTATTTTACTTAACGATAAAATAATATTTTAAATAAAGTAAAATATTCTAGAGCTTTATAATCCGATATTACTTTAATAAAAAGAGTAGATCCCTCTAGTTTAAGGCGCTACTCCTCGAATATACGAATAATTATTATAAACTCTTTATTATAGATTTTATAATTATACTCGATAAAGTTATACTTCTTTAAAAAGTAAATAATAAAACGAAGAATATTTTAATTATTATACTAGGATAGAACCCCCTTAGATATATAATTAGATATATCTATTTCTACTATAATTTTATAGTCGGGGTCGAAATAAACTAGAATAATATTAAAGATAAAAACCTTCTTTAAAATATTAAAAATTATTTAATATCGAGTACTCTACTCGAAGACGGTATCTTTTTTAATTAAAGTTATAAATAATATAACGAGTTTATTAAACTTATAAATAAAGCGCCGATAAAAGTTAATAAATCCTAGGAAACTCTAAATATCCTTAATATTAACTAGTTATAATTAATTTAGAATAATATCGATTTTTTATAAATTTATTTTAATTCTTTAAATAATAATAATTAATCCTAGGTATATAACTTCCTTAATATAAAAATTATATTTAATAATATTTATTTAGAGTCCCGCTTCGCGGAGTTTCTAAAGAATATATTTAATATAAATTTTATACTCTTCCTCGATATCGCTATAAATTAAAATATCGTCGAGATATATAATATAAGTCTTATCGAGAAATTTACGAAGAACATCGTTAATATAGTATTAGAACGACGTAGGGCTATTATATAATCTAAATAATATAATAAAGTATTCGAATAAACCGAATTAAATATAGAATATAATAAATTCTTCGTCGCCCTCCTTAACGCGGAGGCGATTAAAAATAAATATAATATTTAATTTAGAAAATACCTTAGTACGATTTAATCGATTTAAGGTTTTTAATATTAAAGGTAAAGAGTATCTATTCTTTATAATAATAATATTTAACCCTCGATAATTAATATAAAAATATAGGCCTCCGTTAAGTTCCTTTATAAATAGGATAAAAAACGCGGTATAAAACTAATTAACTCGAATAAAATCTTTATTAAGGTTCTTATCTAGGTAACGACTACACTACGGAATAAAGAAGAGAAGAGAAGAGAATAACCCTTACTCCCTTCCCTTCTAATAGGGAAGGGAATAGAAGGGAAAGAGTAAAGATTATTAAAGAAAAAAAGAGATTATCTATTATTCTTTTTTTCTTTACTCTCCTTATAGGGCTACCCTATAAATAGTTTATATATACGCGTATATATATCTTATTACTACTCTTATATAGTTTATATATATATTTATATATACTCTATTATTACTTTTATATGACTTATATATACCCTTATATATAATTTATATATACGTATATATATACCTTATTACTACTCCTATATAGTTTATATATACTTTTATATATAACCTATATATACTCCTATATATAGTTTATATATACGTATATATATATCTTATTACTATGTTTATATAGCCTATATATACTTTTATATATAATTATATATACGCGTATATATACCCTATTACTACTTTTATATAATCTATATATACGCGTATATATACCCTATTACTATTTTTATATAGTCTATATATACCTTTATATATACCTTATTACTACTCCTATATAGTTTATATATACCTTTATATATAGCTTATATATACTCTTATATATAGTCTATATATACGTATATATATACTTTATTACTACTCCTATATAACCTATATATACTCTTATATATAGTTATATATACGTGTATATATATTTTATTATTATTTCTATATAGCCTATATATACCCCTATATATAATTTATATATACGTGTATATATATCTTATTACTGCTCCTATATAGTTTATATATACTTTTATATATAGTCTATATATACTCCTATATATAGTTTATATATACGTGTATATATATTTTATTACTACTCTTATATAGTTTATATATACGTGTATACCCTATTACTACCCCTATATATAACTTATATATACGCGTATATATACTCTATTAAGTAGTATAAAGATTAGAATAATTAAAAAAGTAGTTAAAACGCTAAATCTTATACCTAATTTAGACTAGCGTAGTAATAGCCTATGTATACGCGGTAATAAACGATATATAGGTAAGAATAAACCATATTTTAAAATAGTAATAAACTTATATATAGGCTATATATAAGAATATTAATAGGGTATAAATACGCGTATATATAACTATATATAGGGTATATATACGCGTATATATAGACTATATAAAAGTAGTAATAAAGTATATATACACGTATATATAAATTATATATAGGGGCAGTAATAGGGTATATATACACGTATATATAATTATATATAGGGGTATATATAAGTTATATAGGAGTAGTAATAAAGTATATATAAATATATATATAAACTATATAAGAGTAGTAATAGGGTATATATATATAAACTATATAAAAGTAGTAATAGAGTATATATACACATATTTATAAATTATATATAAGGGTATATATAATTTATTCTTATTTTTATAAACTATATATAGCTAGTACTAAAAGACTAGTCCAAATTAAATATAAGGTTTAGTGTTTCTTAACCGCTTTCCTAATTATCCTAATCTTTATATCATTTAATAGAGGATATATACGCGTATATATAGTTATATATAGGGGTATATATAGGCCATATAAAAGTAGTAATAAGATATATATAGGCGTATATATAAACTATATAAAAATAGTAATAAAGTATATATACACGTATATATAACTATATATAGGGGTATATATAAGCTATATAAAAGTAATAATAAGATATATATAAACGTATATATAGACTATATAAAAATAGTAATAAAATATATATATACGTATATATAAATTATATAAAATTAGTAATAAAATATATATAAACGTATATATAAACTATATAGGAGTAGTATTAAGATATATATATATATATATATATAGACTATATAGGAGTAGTAATAGGGTATATATATATATATATAAACTATATATAAGGGCAGTAATAAGGTATATATATATATATATATAAACTATATATAGGGGTAGTAATAGGGTATATATATATATATATATAACTATATATAATAGCCCTATAAGGAGAGTAGGGAGGAAGGGAATAATAAGGAATCTCTTCCCTTCCCTAAATTAAGGAAGGGAATTACTTTAGATTTATTCTTTCCCTTCCCTACCCCTTTCTTTAGGGAAGGGAAGGGAAGAGAAAATAATCTTTACTTTATTCCGTAACGTAGTAACGGCGGAGTTCTAAAATCTTATTATAATTTATATTATATAAACTAAATAACGGAGGTTATAACTCTTCTTTAAACTTAATAATATAATTATATAATTAATACGGGGGTAAAATATCAGCGTCTTTTCTTAAAAAGATATCTAGAAATCTATAATACTACGTAGGTAGGATCGTAGTTAGGTTAATATTCTTATTATTTCAATAAATTTAAAACTCTTTTTAAATAACGACGGAGGTAAAATAAAACTCTCTATTTATTTTAAATATAACTCGGTTCTAGGCTTAATTATAAATATTTAATTTAAAGTTTTAATTAAAGCGGGGTTTAAATTTATAATATCTAGATTCTTAACGAGGTTAGATATTTAGGGTCGAGATTTCTTCTAAAATACTTAAAAATCGATCGATTTCTATAAATAATAAATTAAATATAGTTTATTTATTAGGTCTAACGAGCCGGGTAAATAATTAAACTCTTATTTTATATATATTAAATATAACTAGGTACTAGATTCGTTATTTTTAATATTAAAATTTAAAATAAAGCGAGGCTAGGCTACGATATTTAATTTTAAATATTTTTCTTTATTTAATAGTAATAACGATATAACTATATTTATTATTATAGCTAGTTTTTATAGGAATAAATAACTAGGACTAAAGTAGAGAAAACTCCTTTTAAATCTAGATTTATTATTAATAAATCTAGAATTAAAATAACTCCTCTTAAATTCTAAATTATTTTATACGAGTATTAAGTTAGGTTAAAGACTAGGTTTATTTTTAATAAATCTAGGATTAAATTAATTTTTCTTAAATCGAGGTTTACTTTTTATAAATTTAAAATTAAATATATTACTAATAAATCTAAAATTAAAGTAACTTCTCTCGAGTCGGAATTAATTATTTAATAATAATATTATCGTCTATAAATAATAACGGCTTTAAATATACTAACGACTCCTTTTAAATCGGGGTTTACTCTATACGGGTATTAAATAAAATTAGAGACTAGAATTCTTAAATCTAGAAACTTTCTTAAGGTATAAAAAAGAGTTTATTTTCCGCGAAGACTTTTATAAAACTAGGAGTATAGTTTCTTAAATAAAAATATAAGGCGAAGGTTAAGAAATTATCTAAAAAAACAATAGTAACTTTATAACGGTAGAGGTATAGTAGACTAATTATAATAAAGTATTAACTAAATTTAGTAACGAAGAAGACTATTTATTCCTAATAATTATAGATATTCAAAATTATTTCTAAGATATAAATAATATATTTTATAACGGTAGGTACGTTATTAAAGGGTCGGATAATATAAAAATAATAAAGAAGGCGAAGAGGTAGATAATAAATATATATAAAATTATAATTAATAAAAAGGTAGCCGGATATACTAGTATTAATTAAAACTCTAATTTAAATCCGGGACTAGCCGTTCCGTAGTTAATAAGAAATAATTATATATTTATTATAAAAAGTAGGGTCGGTCTTAAAAAGCTATATAATAAACTAAGGCGAAAACTTAATTAGTAACGAAAGTAAATTAAACGATATAACTGATAAATAAAAAGGTATATATAGGATTCTAGGTACCTATAATCCTAATATACGACTTTATACCGGGATTATTCTTTTCTTATATCTAAAGTAACTCCTTTTATAATACTCTCGTCGTTATCGATAATAATTATAATACTAGATTAGAGGCTAGCTAGTTTAATTAAATAAACTCTTATACTATATTTAAACGATTTATAATAGAAGTAAAATCTTTATTTCTTATAAATAATTTTAATACCTAGGGTTCTCGTTAATTTACTTTTAATAATAGTTTAAATAGAATCGAGATTTATTAACTCCCTAAATAAAAGGATAGGAGTTATAGTAATAAAAATAAAAATACTCGTTATAATAAAGCGGGTTATAAGGGTAGAAGTTAATAAAAATATAATAAACCTCCTCGAGGTTTATCTTAATCTAGTAGGAGTAGTACTCTAGCGAGATAAACGGTACTTAATCTATTAAAGTTCTTAGTCGATTTCGGAGTATATACGGACGTATTTATCGAAGGTATATAATTATTAATTATTAACTTTCCTCTAAGAGATAAAGGCCTATTAAGTAATATAATTAATATTATATTTTATAATATTAATTAAGGATTTATTTTTTATTCGAGAATATTTCTTCTTTTAAGAGACGAGGTTAAAATATTTATTAAAAAGTATAAAGTCTTATTTAAATTCCCGGATATAATTCCGAGTATTCTTTTATTTAAACGGGTTATTATATACTTCCCGTAGTTTCTTTCGTTAATCGGTAAAGTTAAGGTATAAAAACTATCTTTTTAATAATAATTTATTAAATTAAAGACCTTTTTACCGATAACTAACTTAAACTTTATATAAACGATCTTATCGTTATCGGAGAAGTAACGGTTATAATTAATATATATCCGCTATATTAACATTTATTTTTAAATATCTAATTTATCCTAATTCTCTTTATATTCCGAGATATCCGGGAGCTTTTTAGATCTAGGAGGCGTTCGAGATCGCGAGGGGGTAAGTTATTAAATATTTAAAAAAGAAAACGAGCGTAGGCCTATAATAATATTATTATTAAAGGTATTCTTATCGAATATTTAAAAAGGGGGTTAAGGTATAATTTAAATTATAATAAATACGGCCTAGGCTATTATTTAAACGATAGAATAAACTAGGGATTATATATCTAATATAAGAGGAGGGGTAGAGGGCGTAAATAAGAATAAAATATCGAATAAAGAATTACTCTCGACTTAAATATATAGGTAGTCGAAGGTATTAAAGAAACTAGTAAAATTATTTTAAATTTCGGCGAGGAATTATAATATACGGTCTTCGGGGTTAAAAGATTAATTCTTTATAATAATTATTTTAATACTAAGGAGTACTAGCTAGGTAATTAATCTTTTATAATATTAAAAAACGAGATTAATATCTAGATATTTATTAAATTAACGGCTAGGTTTATTAAACTATAGCCTAATTATAATATAAGAGTAGATTAAGATAAAAGATAAAGGACGAAAATTAAAGTAGGGCTAGCTATTATCTAAATAAAAGTTAGTATATAAAGTATTTATTTATTTCCTATCCCGGTTATATTAGGATAGAAATAGAGAAACTAATTTAAATCTAAATTAAATCTAAAATAAGTTAGGCTAGGCTAGGTTAGATAAGGCTATACTATAATAATTTTTAATAATAAATATTAACGCTAGCGACCTATCGGGCCCGGAATAATAAGTTTTAATTAAAGTTCTCGCGGGGGCGTTACGCCGATATATCTAGAGAGAATATATATATTAATATCGCATATTATATCGTATACCTTAGCGTATATCATAGCGTATATTATAATATATACTATAGCGTATACTATAAAGGGCTTTCGTCTATTATTTTAGAGACTACTACGAGGGGTATATATTTATATACTATTTAAAATATCTTTATATATATTATTTATATACTATTTAATAGTATAAGTAAATTACGTACGTTATTATATATACTATAAAGTTTACTATAGTCTATACTATAATTTATATTATAATATATATTATTACGAATATTATTATATATACTATAAAATATATAATAGGCCTATTCGTTTAATATTTAAATTATTAATAATTTATCAAGTTACTAAACTTATTAATAATAAATTTTATTTATTAATAGGACTTTTAAATCCCCGATTTATTAATCCTATTAAACTTCGAGTCGGTATTTAATATAGAGTTTAAATATAAACTCGTAGACGGCTTTCTAATAAAACTAATAATATTTAATATATATTAATATTTACTTTTAAAATTCACTAATATAATATTAAAATAAATATAAAAGTAATATATATAATAATATCTTTATTAAACTAGTAATCTAGTATATTAATAAGAATATTATCTAGATTTTCTACTAAAATTTAAATCGGTTAAACTTCGGTTATAAAATAATTAAATATTAATTCCTAAAGAGTTTTAGGATTTAAATAATTAAAATATCGTTTTTAAATTATTCTTAAATCGTTTTTAGATAGTTAAGAACCTATTAATTATTATTAATTATATAGGAAAATTCCTAACCGTTATTAAACGGTATTTAGATAGTTATAAATTATAAATATAAATAAGTTATTCGTTATAAATAAGTTATTCGTTATAAATAAGTTATTCGTTATAAGTAAATTAATTATTATAAATTAATTAATTATTATAAATAAATAAATAAATTATTATAAATAAATTACTAAAGTATTTTAATATTATTAGGGTATTGTATCCGTAATTTATATTATTTAAATAATTATTTATATTATATATATTTATAAAGCTTATTATAAATAGTAAAGAAATAAAGATTATATAAAAACCTTCCGTTAAATACTTTAAAATATCGTAAAATTTATAAATAATTGTTAAAAATAATATAAATCTAAATAATACGGATAATAGTCTTCCGTAGTATTTATTATATTAATTATCGGAAGAGTTATTATTATTATTATCGATAGTAATATATTTTATATTAATAAAGTCCCCGTTAGTATTACTACTCGTAATATTTTATTCTAAATTATTTATAGTATTATTAATAATAGTATTAATATTCCTAATTCTAATTTTATTAATTCTATTAACTTTATAATCTAAATCGATATTAGACGTATTCGAGTTTTTATTAATATTTAATTTTAGTCGATATTTATTCTAGATTATATATAGGATAATCTTTAATAGGTAATTATTAATATTTAATTAAAAATTATCTTTACTATATAAGGTATTAAATAAGTCGAGGAGATACCGTTTATTATATTTAAATTATTACTAGTTAAAGAACTACTCCTCGTGAAATTTAATTATATATTACTTAATAACTAGTTAAAGAAGAGTATCTAGGATATTTATAAATAATATATATATAGAAGGTTTTAATAACTATATATATTTTAGGAATCGTAACCCTTCGGGTCTAATTTTATTAAAGTTTACTATATTAATAATTAATTTAAATATCGATTTTAATTATAATTTATTATCTTTTAATTAATAATACTTTTAAAGATTTTAAAGATAACTAGTTTTCAAAACTAGTTACGACGACTTAATTCTAAAATTATAATAAGATTTTATTATTATATATTAACGACCGAGAGGATAATTGTTTTTAATATTTATAATATATCTAAATCCTCTTCTAGGCCTCTCTAAATATAGAATTATTAGATTTTATACCTAGAAAAACGGCCCGTATAAATTTATTAACGTAGATATTAATTGATTAATTAATTTATATATTTACTCTAGTAAAACTACTTTATTAATAAGGGAGTTCCGCGAATATTTTCCTAGTAGAGTTATTAACGGCGCCTACTAGCCGCTAAAGAAACCTCGTCGGTTAAAAACTCTAATTTATCGATAATTTATTTCCTCTTTTTACTAGTTAATAGCCGATAATTATAATTATTTTAAAATATTATTTATTCTTTCCTCCGTTTCCCTTCTATTTTAATTTCTTTAATTTTATTTATTTATTTTATAGGCCTATAGGCCGCTTTATTATAAACTTATTAAATAATCGATATCTACGATTATCCGGCCGGCGGTTTCTTTCTTTTCTTCCTCTTCTTTATAAATCTAAATATATCGCTAGGTTTTAATAATAATTTAGATTATACTAACTATTCTTTAATAAAAGAGAATTAACCGAGTTATCCCGTTTTTATTATTTACCGCGCGGTTATATATATATTTCAAACCTATAATAATATCTTCTTAAAGTTATATATATTTATTTATTTTATTAGCTCCGTTTTATCCCTAGTTAATTTCGGGTAAAATAATAATATATACTTTATATTTTATTTCCTTTATTTATACGGGTAACTAGCGCTACGGATTATAAATATCTTTATTCGGTATAAGAATTTATTTAATCCGATTTTATCGTATTTTAATTATATTATTATAAAGTTTTTAATCTTTTTTAATTAATTATAATAATTAAACCGGTCCTCGAATAAATCTTTCTTTTAAGCCGGGTTAATAATCTATATAAAGATTATTATTTTATAACTCTTTTATTTATCTAGTTATTATTAACGGGCCTAGTTTTTTACTCTTTAATTAATAACTTTAATATTTTAATATTCTTCGATATTTTCGATTAAATTTATTTAGTCTTTTCTCCTCTTTATAATTATAATTACTTTATATTATTCTTTAAATCTTAAGGCGCGAAGCGCTTAAGATTTCTTTTCCGTTATCGATATCGGAGGTATTTACCGTTACCTACCTCCTCTACGCTAGAGTTTATTCTAGATCCGCGTATTTTTTATAATTATAATTAAATAGGTCCCTCGACTTATTTAATATTATATTACTAGGCGGTTTAACTAGAGGTCGATTAATATAATTACCGATTTAATTTTAAATATTAGAATTAAAGTAGTTTTAAATACTCTTAAAACTATTTTAAAGTAGTTATTCTAGATAATTATTAATTTTTTCGTATATCTCTTTATAGCCTCCGTCGTTCTCTTTAATTAATATTATATCGGAGCCGTAAACGTTAATATTAATCTAATTATTATATTATATATTATTTTATACTTCGCGAAGGTAGCGCTCTATATCGAATTAATTAGGTATTTTATAGCGCGGCTTTAATTAATCGCCTTAGTCTTAATTTAGATTAAATATAATTCTTATTTTAACTTTAAATCGATATATAATCCTAAGACCTAGATACTCGTTTTAAATTCGATAACTACGTTCTTAAAATTTATCGCTATTTTTATATTAAATTTCTTCGGTATTCGAGATATATAAATTAGTTTATATTTCTAGAGGGTAAATAATATATTATAAATAATTATTTACCTTAAATAAATATTATAGGCCCGTTTTAAATTCGTATAATTCTTTTTTATACTCTCGTTATAAGCGAGTAAATAGATATTATCTACGAATCCTCCGATTTATATTAATAAGTTTATTTTAGTATACTCCTCGATTAATAATATATTAAAGAATAAAAAGAGTACCGGTAAAATAAGCGATCTTTATAAAATACCCGTTATTACCTCCTCTATTACGCTCGTTCTTTTTTTAAATATTATAGATATAATTTTATCCGATAAAAAGTTTATTATTTAATTAATAATTAGGCTCGGGATATCTTTTATTCGTAGGTCGTATAATAACCTTTAGTATAAAACGTTATCGAACGCTCCCGTTCTATTTAATAATAATAAGTTTATTATCTTTCCCCTCCCGTTCTTATTATAATTTTATATAAGATATATTATATCTATAAAGATCTCTAGCGCGGTTTTTATTAAATACTTTTATTTAACCTTTACTTATTATAATAATAATAATTCGTACTCCTCCGTTATATTATTTAACTTTTTAAAGATAATTATTTCTAGCGCTTTATTAAATATATCGAGGAGTATAATAAACCTATATAACTTTAGCTCTAAATAATTACCTTTTTTTAATTTTTTAAAAATTATTATATTAATCTTTTTAAAATACCTTAGGTAATATCTTTATCTAAGGTAGGCCTAAAATAAATAAATAATAACGTTTATTATTTCCGTTTTTATTATAATTTTTAGGAATTAATTCGGGATTCCGGTTATTCCTAATATTTTATCGGCCGCTAGGTATTATATTACCTTATATACTTTTATCTTAATTATTTCCTAGTTTATTTTAATAAGCTCCGGGTATTTTATTCCGTTAATATTATTTAAATTTACCGTCGGTAAAGAGGGAAAAAATATTCTTCGTAGGGTTTTTATTTTACCCTCGAAATCTTTAGCGTTTTCTTTTTTATCGTTTTTAATAATTAAAAATTAAAAGAGCTCCTTAAGGCGGTTACTCTTCTCTCTTTTTTATTTTACGAGTTTTTATACTCCCGTCGGCTTTAATAAAGCTTTATATATACTCTCCTATTAAAAGAATATCTTCGTTCTTCGAATTATACGTATTCTCTCGTTATTTACCGTATCTAGGGCCTCCCCCGTTTAAATATTTCGATTATATTTATACTCTTTTATATATTTCTTTACTTTTAACGTAACTTTAATATAACGGGAGTTTTAATAAGATTTAGCTCTTTAATATAAACGGGCCTATAAAATTATAAACTTAATAATTTCTTAAAAGCCTTTTATTATCTTATTTAAATATTAATCGATTTTTTTTTTTTTTTAAATTTTAACTTCTTTAATACCTAGTAAAGGGACTTTATACCTTATTATATTTCCTCTCGAGTAGCGTTATCCTTAACCTTTTTATAAATATAACGAGTATATAATATTATTTCTTCCTACGCCTACTCGAATTCCGTTATTATTAATTTATAATCGGAGTTATCATATAGGTCTTTATAGATTATAAAGTTATTTATAACCTAGTATACTCCTTTTATAAGGAACGATAAATCGATTATATTTTTATATCCTCGGGCTTTCTATATAATAGATATTTCTAATAACTTTAATTTTATTTCCCTCGACTTTATTATTCCTAAAAGATAATCGGTTATAATATAATATATATATCGTTTAATATTATTTTAATTAGGGTAATAAAGGTTAAAATTTTTTAAAAGAATATATTCGTTTTCCTCCGTTAATACTTCTTTTAATAATAATAATATTAACGGATTATCGGTTAAAATATATTATATTAATAATAAGTTATATATATTATAAATTTATACCTTCTTATAATAAAGGATTCCTCGATTAATAACCTCCTCCTCTTTAGTTTTATCCGACCGAGATTTCTTTTTATTTCTTCGCTTTATTAATATAATCCTTATAAAGTAAAGATCGCCTTTATAATAAACTAGTTTTTAATTATCCGTATCGATTCTTCTATTTATATAAAAGTATATACGGGTCTTTAGGCCTCCCTTATATATTAAATAGAAATAATTAATATTATTATTATATAGTATTTAGGTAATAAGGTTTTAACTAGGCTCCTAAATAATTATAATATCGATATCTTTAATTTACTCGTTTTAGAGTAACCCTCTTATTAATTTTAATTCCTTTTTAATATTATACTATATAACTTTAAATTAAATACTATAATTTATTATATATTAATATTATATCCGTAAATTCTTTATTTATTTCTTAACTACCTAATAGTATTAATTCTAGCCGGTTTTCGTTTAATTAATCGAATATTATTATTAAAAAGTTATTTAGGACTTAAAGAACTATTTACCTAGGTATTATTATTAATTTATTATTTTATCTCGGCCTCCCTACCTTCCTAGGTATAATAATAACGTTTTAAATCTTATTAATTATATCCGTTATTATTTTCCTTTTTCTCGTACCTCTAGCCGGTATTAGCGTAAATTTATTATTAATTAATTATATTTAGGAGCTTAAAGTTATTATCCTCGGTAATACCGCGAATTATTTAGGTTTATTCTTTAATCTTTATCGGATTTAATATATCTCTTTTTATTTAACTAGGTATACTCTACTTTAAAATTTATAACGTCTAGAGTAGACTATATAATACTTTTCCTTCGGGCTTTTAATACTATATTCGTACAATTAATAAGATTCTATATATATCCCGTATTTAGGCTAATTTTTATAAACTAAGATTATATAACCGTATCTCTAATAATTAAAATACTACCTCGGGTTATTTATTCTCTTCTATCTTTTATATAATAATAATTATTCGCTTTTTAGGAACCCGTCCGTTATTAATTTATTTATTATATCTAAGTCCGGGATTTTAAAAAGGAGTATTAAATACTTTTTCTCGCGGCCGTATTCGTCTAACTTAAAGGCGAACTTTAATTATTTTATATTTACGATATTTAATCCCGGGTATAACTTATAATTATCTTTTTTTAATATCTTTATTACCGTTTTTTAATTATTTATATCGACGACCTCCTTCTTTATACTATATATTATTATTATATAAATTTATCTTAATACTCTCGCCGAGGGGTTAATATTTTTTATTTATTTAATTACTTTTTTTAATTCTTATTTTACCGTTACCGTTATATAATAAAGAACGAAATCCTCTTTTATTATTTATCTTATTTTAATAATCGACTCCGCTACCGAGTAGACTCCGTTCCGGAATATTTTAATTAATTAAAAGTTAATTACCTTCCTAAGTTATCCTCTAACTTTAATATTATTTATTTTAATTATTAATTACTTCGCTTTTATACTAGTTGTTATTACCGGGGGAGGAGGGTTCGTTTCGGTTATATATCTCGATAAGATAAATATATATCTACGTGTAATATTAGCCTAGTTTTATATTAATAATATAAATATACTCCTCGCTCTAAATTTCTAAATCTTTTATTTTAACGAGTTTATTTAGGCCTTTTAAAGTCTACGCTCTTTTATCGATTTTTATATATAATTAAGAACTATTCCTAGCGCGATCTATATTAGTTATAACCCGCGGTATATTATTTATTATACCTTCTTATATTCTATATCTCTTATAATCTTTATTATAATTATTATTAATTCTTTTAAAACTTTTATATCTTTTTTATACCCTCTTATTTAATTACTAGTTTTATTTTCTTATTACGATATTTTCGTCGTATTAGAACGTGTTAATAACCCGTGTCTACTCTTTATTTTAATATCTTAAGTTTTATCTCTACTACTCTTATTTCTTTTTATCTTAATTAATTTCGTAACCTTAAAACTTTAAGGTAGTGAAATCTTATTGGCCTAACTTTCGTCTTATCTTTTCAAATTTCGAGTTTTTAACGTAGGTATTAAATAAATATATTAAAAAGTAACGACGAGTAAGAAGATTAAATTCTATATATATTTATTCCTTAGTTTCATTAAGTCGCTTAGGTTATTTTTTAATAATTTTATTTTATTCAATAATTTTATTTATTTATAACTTTTTAAACTTTCTTTAACTCTAGTTATTATATTATAATATAATTAAAAAATTACTACGAGACTTTATATTGTTTTAATAAATAAAGGGTCTCTTCTAGTTAATTATTATAAAGTTTATAGAAGATTTCTAGGGTATAATAAACTACTTTTAGAGAGTTATAGAAAATATCTAGAGTATAATAAACTACTTCTAAAGAGTTACGAAAGACTTTTAAATTACGATAAATTATTTCTAAAGAGTTATAGAAGATTTCTAGGGTATAGTAAATTAAAATATAATAAAAATCTTTCGTTAAAGCTAGTACTACGGCTAAACTTTTAATAATCAAGATTTATCTTATAAAAAGATTTTAAGGAAAGATTAAATTATAATTAAATTTCTTTAATTTAAGTTTTGATTAACTAGCTTTTATATAAAAAAATATAATATTTACTTTTTTAAAATTATTAGAAAGTAAAATATCTTTAATCTTTAAATCTTTATTTAAATTTTACTTTTATCGACGGGCGTTATAGTTAAATATAATACTAGTTAATTTATTTCTTAATTCCTCGTTTTTAGATATAATTAGTTTATTAAATATAAATAATTTAATTTACTACCGAGATATTTTCTTTTTAGATATTAAGATTTTAAAAAACTTCGACGTAAAAGTAGTTTTCTAGGATCCGTCTTTAACTATAAATACCGTATAATTAAAATAATTTTACGATAATAAATAAAAGCTCTTTACCGACGATAAATATAAATATAATATTATTTTATATTTTATCGATTTAGACCTCGTTATTTAAAGAGTACTAGGATATTAATTATACTAAAATAATCTATTATTTAATATACTAAAGTAGTATATAATATAAACGCTTTATCTAGAGATTTAGTATTATATTAAATAACGGAGGTATTATAAAGATAATATCTTTACCGAATATTAATCAATATAGACTAAAGTATCTAGTTAAGATAATATTATTAATTATATCGTTCATTTTAATTTAAACCTCGGTAAAGCTCGTTAAACCTATAATTATAAAAGAGCGATAAAAAACTTTTATTTATAGTTTAGAGAAAAGTTATATAAAGTATTTAACTCGCCGATAATAAGAAAAAGCCCTCGTAGTAATACCTCTTTATCCGATTATTAATATTAATCGGATTTTCCTATCGCTTTTCTTATTCCTAAGTATATTTATTTCCTCGTTTTATTCTCTTTTATTTACTTATTTAATACTATCTAGTCTAAATATTTCTTATTATCTAGAATAAAGTAATAGTTATATATTTTTTTATTCTTTTAAAATAAGCGCGTGATCCGCTCGTTATATTAAATATCGAAGAATTAGATTTAATTCGTATCGAGATTAATATTACGGAAGGTATAAATTAGAGTTACTTTAATCTTAAAGATATATTTAGTAGATAAAGAAAACGAATCTTATCCTCTTCTATAAATAATTAGATATATTCTTTATCCCGTTTAATTTAATTTATAGATATATTATATTATAAAGACTCGCCGGGGTAGTACTTCTCTAACTATTATATAAATATTAATATAAGTTTTATACTAGATATTATCCGATAGGTTTAAACTTATAAATAATATAATTTAAATAACGACGGGTAAATTAGTAAAGATAACTAATCTTTTTAATCTACCGTAAATATCCTAACCGAGTAAACTAATTAGTTTTTTTAATATTAATAATTTAGGTATATCCTTAGTAAAGTAGTCGAGATAATAAATATAAATACTATTTTATAAATATTTATTCTAGTCCTTCTATTTTCCCTCTAACTTTAGGAACTTTATATAGGGTTTATTATTATTATATTTAGGATCTACGGAGAGCTCCCTATCCGTTAATACTAGATTTTTAATTCGAGTAAATACTAGAAAGTTTAGTATTACTCCCGCGGCGCGAAGTTTATAAACCTTTCTAAAGTAATTATTAATAATCGCTATAGGTACTTCTTTACCCGCTATATTAATAACCGCCGTAAATCTTTAATACTCCTTTTATATCTCTTTATTAATTCGTAACTCCTTTTTATAAAGTTCTTCTCGTTAAGCTTTTATAATAAAATAATAAACTAATTTTATTTTATAAAGAGGAATTTTAATAAACTCGGCTATACCCTCGAAATTTTTAATAAAAGGTATTCGTTTAATTTCGATGAAATTAAGAATTACTTTTATTTTATTTATAACCGCCTTTTCTATATCCTTATCTAGGTATATATAAACGAGTAAGTTTATTATTCTTTAACCGATATCCTCGATTTCATAAAGTATTATATATTTAATAAACGAATCTTAAAGTTATTATAGTTATTTAATTAATTTAATTATAATCCCGTAATTTTTTAAAATACGAGTTTATAAAGTTATTAAAAAACCTTATATAAAAAGTAGACTTTACTAGTATTTATATTTATATATCTTATTTAATTCGGTATATTTAATATCATCTTTAAGGAATTTCTTTCGAACCCGCTTTTTAATATTTTTTTTAATATCTCGGATAAATTTAACGGCGGTACCTATACGTTACGGAATAGAGTAAGAATTACTTTCTCTTCCCTTCCCTTCCCTAAAGAAAGAGGTAGGGAAGGGAAAAGATAAATTTAAAGTAATTCTCTTCTTTAATTTAAGGAAGAGAAGGGATTCCTTATTATTCCCTTCTTCTTTACTCTCCCTATAGGGCTACTATATATAGTTATATATATATATATATATACCTTATTACTACCCTTATATATAGTTTATATATATATATATATATACCCTATTACTGCCCCTATATATAGTTTATATATACGTATATATATACCCTATTACTACTCTTATATAGTTTCTATATACGTATATATATACCTTAATACTACTCTTATATAGTTTATATATACGTTTATATATACTTTATTATTATTTCTATATAGCCTATATATACCTCTATATATAATTATATATACGTGTATATATACCTTATTACTACTCTTATATAGTTTATATATACGTCTATATATACCTTATTACTACTCCTATATGGCCTATATATACCCTTATATATAGTTATATATACGTATATATATACCTTATTATTACTCTTATATAGCCTATATATATATCTATATATATCTTATTACTATTTTTATATAACCTATATATACCCCTATATATAATTATATATACGCGTATATATCCTCTATTAAGTAGTATAAAGATTAGGATAATTAGAAAAGTGATTAAGAAATACTAAAATCTTATATCTAATCTAGACTAGCCTTTTAGTACTAGTTATATATAGTTTATAAAAATAAGAATAAACTATATATACCCCTATATATAATTTATAAATATATATATATATACCCTATTACTACTCTTATATAATTTATATATATATATATATATACCCTATTACTACTCCTATATAGCCTATATATATATTTATATATATTTTATTATTACTCCTATATGACCTATATATACCCCTATATATACTCTATTACTGCCCCTATATATGATTTATATATACGTATATATATACTTTATTACTACTTTTATATAGCTTATATATACTCCTATATATAATTATATATATATATATATATACCCCATATATGGCTATATATACGCGTATCTATACTTTATTAATATTTTTATATATAGTTTATATATAAGTTTATTATTACTTTAAAATATAATTTATTCTTACCTATATATCGTTTATTACCGTGTATATATGGGCTATTACTACGCTAGTCCAAATTAGGTATAAAGTTTAGTATTTTAATCACTTTCTTAATTATCCTAATCTTTATACCACTTAATAGAGTATATATACGCGTATATATAAACTATATATAGGGGTAGTAATAGGGTATATATATATATATAGGCTATATAAGAGTAGCAATAAAGTATATATACGCGTATATATAGGCTATATATAGGGGTATATATAAGTTATATATAGAGGTATATATAAGCTATATAGGAGTAGTAATAAGATATATATATACGTATATATAGGCTATATATAGAGGTATATATAGACTATATAAAAGTAGTAATAGGGTATATATACACGTATATATAACTATATATAGGAGTATATATAGGCTATATAAAAGTAGTAATAAGATATATATACGCGTATATATAAACTATATATAAGAGTATATATAAGTTATATATAGGGGTATATATAAACTATATAGGAGTAGTAATAAGATATATATACACGTATATATAAACTATATATAAGGGTATATATAGACCATATAAAAGTAGTAATAAGGTATATATACACGTATATATAACTATATATAGGAGTATATATAAACTATATAAAAGTAGTAATAGGGTATATATACGCGTATATATAAATTATATATAGGAGTATATATAGACTATATATAGGGGTATATATAGGCTATATAGGAGTAGTAATAAAGTATATATACGTGTATATATAAACCATATAAGAGCAGTAATAGGGTATGTATACGCGTATATATAACTATATATAAGAGTATATATAGGCTATATAGGAGCAGTAATAGGGTATATATATATATATATATAAACTATATATAAAAGTATATATAGGCTATATATAAGGGTATATATAGGCCATATAAGAGTAGTAATAAGGTATATATACACGCATATATAAGTTATATATAAGGGTATATATAGGCTATATAAAAATAGTAATAAGGTATATATAAGCGTATATATAAATTATATAAAAGTAGTAATAAAGTATATATACGCGTATATATAGGCCATTTATAGGGTAGCCCTATAAGGAGAGTAAAGAAGAAGGGAATAATAAATAATCCTTTTCTTTCTTTAATAATCTTTACTCCTTCCCTTCCGCTCCCTTCCCTACTAGAAGGGAAGGGAGTAGAGGTTATTCCCTTCTCCTCTCTTCCTTATTCCGCAGCGTAGGTACCCGTCTTAGTTTTTACTTTATAATATTCGTCTATAAAGATTTATCTTATATAGAAATTATATTTAAAGCTAGTATCTAATCGATTTAAAATCCTCTTAATCTATATATTATTATAGTATATTTATATTTATATTTAATATTATTAATTAAATAACTAGCTCGGTATTCGTCTTCGACGAACTAGAATATTAAATAAGTTATAGTATTAAGAAAGCCAAGCTATTATATTTAATATAATTAAATTATAAAAAGCTAAACTATTATACCTAATACGATTAAATCGTAATAATATTTATATAAAACGAACAAGATAGCGTCCTCGTTATTATAATATATAAATATACTAGAAGAAGTAAATGAGGTACTAAGTAAAGAAATATACTTTTATATTAAAATACCGCTTTATCGAGTTTATATATACGGAAGACTTCCGTAGTAATATACTATACGTAAACTCCTATATAAATTTCTATTCTATATAATAGAAGGCTTTCGCTAGTTATTTTCTATATCTCCGCGTACTCCTACTAGCTTCCTTTATATTTATAATAGTTATTTCCTCTTTATCGAACTCTTTTACGAGTTCCTAGCTATTACTTAATTTCGATAATATATATTATTAATTATCTTAATTTCTATAGCCCTTTTATTTTACTAGGTACTATAGTTTACCTCGTATTATTTACTTATCTAGTAAACGTTCGATCTCGAAAAGCGGTATTAACTATAGTTTACTAGTATTATCTTTTTTAATAAGAGGCGGTAGTAATTTAATATATTTATAGAGATCGTTAGATAGGTTAAGCGCCGGTTTAAATTAAATAATAAAAATAACGGGGTGAATCCTTATATTAAGTAATAATTTAAAACGGTATATTATTTTCCCGATTTTCTCTAGTATCTTAAAAGATTTTATATATTAATCTAAATACTTATAATATACCCCCGGGATATAATATCCGTAGTAAAGTTTTAAATATACCGGTAAACCTTCTTTTAAATATATAAATTTATATTTATTATCGTAGCGAGCTTTTATTACGATAGTAGTAAAAATTATAATATTAATTACTTTAGCCCGTTTAATATTATAGAGGGGAGCTAGATCCTTTTAAGGTAGATTAAATAATATATTAATACTTTCCTTAACGCGGAAACTATATATTAATTCGTTAAAGACGAATCTAGTTATAATAATTATATTATTAAATAAGTTTTATAAATAAAGTAGAATAGTAATCTAATTAGTCTCGCTAGTACTAAGGTAGAACCGAAGTTTAATTTTTATAATTTAATTAATACGGTCTAACTACCCGTTAGTTTAAAGGTACTACGCGGTAGAATTAAAAATATTAATACCTATTTTCTAGAAAACCTAGCGCTAGAACGAACTTATAAATTTTAAATCTCTATTATTAATAAATATATAAGGAATACCCTAGTTATAATTTATTAATATAGTAATAAATACGTTAACCTAAACTTCGGCGTCGTCGGTGTCTCTTTCTAGTATTAGAAATAAGTATTTTATCGATTTATATATAATAGTTATAGATACGTTATAATTACGGTATTCTAGTAACGCGATAATGAAATCTATAACTATTATATAGAATAGTATAGTAGGAGCCGCGATAGGATTTAATTCATTATATATTAAATAATATCTAGTTTAATTTAATTAGTAGTTTAAATAGTAGTCGATATACTCCCGAAACTACTTCGATAAATTACGGATAATTAACGATAGTACTATTCTATTATACGAATAATGAAATCTAGTATAGAAATTACTATTATAGGCGATCTTAAAGATCTCCCGCTATAGCGACTTCGGGATATATAAATATTCGCGGTCTTTATTATTAACGAAGTAAATAAAGTTAACTCGCTCCCTAAAGTAGAAGTTTTCTAATAAATCTTCCTCGTTTTATTTTAAAATATCTATAACCTTTTTCTATTATAGATTATTATTATATATTTATATAAAACGGAGCTTGAACTCGTCGATTATTACTATTAAAATATTATAGTAACTAAAAACTTTAAAGAGTATAACTTCTTATTTTATTTTACTAAATACGATTATATTTCCGTAGAGACTTTCTAGTACCTCGGTTTTTCCGTCTACTAGAATATCTATTTATAGATAAGAGAGTATATCTAGTACTATATTAATAGCGCCCGATTTATATTTAATAACGAGGTTAAAGCTCGATAAGTACTAGGATACTCGTATTAACCTAAAATTAAACTTATCCGTAGACGATATATTTAGGATTATCTATCGCGAAATAAGTATAACCGTAGAGTAATCTATATAAATAATTATTAGCGGCTTTTCGGATAATTCGATTATATAGCGAATCTTTTATATAACTTATATAATATTTACAATTTTAAATTCGGTGGGCTAGTAGTTCTATTCGGTAGTATTAAAACTTCTATTAAAAAATATAATAAATTATACCGCCGTACGGATAGGTTTCTCGGTATTATCTTCGGTATAATAAATAATAGTAGCGAATCCCTATTTCTTAGAGGTATCGAGATCGACGAATAATTTATATAAAATACTATAGTATACTAGGAAGGAAGGAGATCTAAATATATTTTATAAATTCGCGAAAATATTTAATTCCTCGGGAGTTAATTAATAATAAAATTTAATTAATATTCGTTTCCTAATTAGTCTAGATAATTAAAGTAGTCTAGAAGGTTTTAATAATATAAAATACTTCCTAGGCGAAATGTTCGTCCTCGTCGAAATCTTTAATAAGGTTTAGGTCGGTAGTATAGAAGACTTTTATAAATTTTATTCCTATAAGACTCGATCTTCCCGTAGCGTATTATAGTAAAATTATTTTAATAATAGTCTTTAAATTAAAACGGTTTTACGCTCTTATAGTAATTAAATATATTATATATATTATAGTATTAAAGATCTTAGCTAGCCTGTAAATTTAAGGAAGATTTTAAAATCTCGGAGTATAACTAGAAAATATAGAACCGTAATAATTTTAATATAATTTTTTAATATAGATATCTCGAGGCTATCGACTCTTTATCCTAATAATATAACTAAAGGGTAGCCGAGGTAGGATTTTTTAAACGATAGAGATATATATTTACCTCGTAGTAATAGAAATAATTATTATAAATAGTCGATATACTTTACTAGGGTACGATTAAAGATAATAATATTATTAATATATACTCTAGTAAAAGCGCGTAGCGGATATAGTATAGTATTCGTTTAATACTAGACGTAGGGCGGTAAATCTTTATAATTTATTAAAATAATATTTAATTCTTCCTAACCGCGGTAATTAATAATTATTAATTTATAGTAATTACGAAGTCGAATTATAAACTATAGAAACTAGCCGATAGTATCGATAGTAGATATAAATAGGAATTTTATTATTAAAGTTATAATATCGGCCTATATTAGTATTTGGGTAGAATCTCCGCTATAGTTTAACTTAGTTAAATTTAGCGCTATTTAGTAAATTAGCCTTACGTACTATATATATAGTAACTATAATACTATAGATAATAATCAATTATTTAACCTCTACTATTATCTATAATTAAATATATATTTTAAAGGGTTATAAACCTAGGTTTAATATCTACTACCCCTTAGTAAATACATTTAAAGAAGTCTTTAAACTATATATATAACGATTTTAATACTACCCCTAGATCTACCTCTAGATCCTAGTTTATATAGTAGTAAATAGTAGTTATAACGGATTATTAGGAATTTAAAATTAAGAAGTTAAGTGAGTCGAAGAACTAGCCTAAATTTAAACGCGAAATAATAAATAAATACGTCCTCGATAACGTCGATTAAATAGTATAAGGTAAAGAGCTTCGATTTATTACTCTTATAGAATTTATCTAGGAAATAAAAGACCCCCTTATTAAAAAGGAAAAGAAAGATTATAAGAAAGAGTTAGTAGAATAATAAAAAGCGGTAAAGACCTAGGATAGAAAGAATACTAGGGCTATAGTTAAGATAATATTCTTTATTAAAAAAGGCTCATAGAGGTATATAGAAAGTATCGAGAATATTATTAATTAATAGGCTATATTTATAAAGTTATATAACGAGAGTAATCTAGGTACTAAAGATAAAATAATATTTAAAATCTTAAGAATCGACTCGTTAAAATATACTACTATCGAGGCTTATACCTTAGTAATTAAAATAGTATACTAAATTTTAATTAAAATAGGACTATTATTACTTAAATAAATATTTAATACCTTCTTTTATATGAGTTTAGAGGAGAGTCTAGCTCCCTTATTATTTAGTTTAATTTAGGGTACTAAAGAGAAATAAGAACCTAGTATTAATAATATAGCCACTACTCTCGGCTAATATAATCGAATAACTAGAGATAAAGAAGAAAATCACTATATTTATATAACTAGATTTAATGAATAGAATAAACCTAGAAAAGGGAAGCCTCCTACTACTAATAATAATAATAGTAAAGACGAGAAAAATAAGAAGGATAGCGAGAAGCCTCTCTACTCTCACTATAAATCGCCCTACTATAGTAAGAATAAATATTATTATCTTTACTCTAATATACACCTACTAGACTAGAAGTTATTTAAAGGTAAAGAAGACTATATAAAAGAGAATATCGATAAGAAGTCGAATAAGGCTACGGTTTAAAACTAGGATAATAATAGTTTTAAAGGTATCTAAATTAAATTATTTATAACTAAATAGAAATCTATTAATACCGATATCGTATATAATGTTAAGGAGGACTTAGTCTATATAGATACCGCCTCTAACGTATATATATTATAGGATAAAACCAAGTTTATTTCCTATAAGTTATATAACGATTCCTTAAATAAAATTAATAACTAATATCTTCGTATAAAAGGTACCGGATCTATACGTTATTTAATAATTATTAATAGTAAATTAAATTAAATTATCTTTATTAATATATATTATATACCTAGTATAGATTATAATCTACTCTTAGTTACTACTCTCGAATAGAAGGGATATTCTACTACTATTATAAATAGTAGATTCGATATTATAAATTCTAATAATAAGAAGGTACTATTAAAAATACGTATTAATATTAACTACCTACTAGATTTAAAGTATTCGAAAATATTATATATATTAAAATCGTTATATAACTACCCCGTAAATTATTACTCCTAGGATAAATAGTATTAACGTTTAATATATTTAAATATATAGAATATAAAGAAGCTAGCTATTATAAGTAAAGGAATTAATATTAACGAAGTAAATCGTCTTTAGAAATTAAATCTAGATTATAAACTATATAAACTATATATAATAGGGAAATAGATTAAGAAACCGTTTCATTAACCTCGTCGCTAGAACCCTAATAAATAGGAAATAGTGAAGGGTATATTTATATACTCTAATCTCGTAGAGGGAGGATTAATTAAGTAAATAATAAAAAGATACTCCTATTTATACTAAATCCTTTATAGATAACGCTACCGATATAATTTTTATAATTTTATTAAAGAGGAAATCCGACGTACTAGTTACTACTAAGAATTATTTAAATTAAATATCGACTTAAAGTTACCCGGTAAAACGATTTAATACCGATAATAAAGTTATCTATATTAGTTATAAAGTTCAGGACTTTCTAAAAGAACGTGGGATTTAATAGGAGTTATCTACTCTTTATAATTTAAATTAAAACCCTATTACAGAACGTACCTTCCGTATTTTATTCGAGAGGGTGAGAAGTATTCTAAATAACACCGGTTTATTTTAATCTATATAGAGCGAAGCCCTTAATTTTATAGTTTATTATAAAAACTGTTCGCCTATTAAAGTACTTAATAGAATAACTCTTTTTAAAACCTAGTACGACTATAAACCCCGACTCGATTATATATATACTTTCGGCTATATTACCTATATATATAATACGGATCCGGTATTTAGAAAACTAGATAATAAGAGTAGAAAATATAAATTCCTTAATTATAAAGGATTAAATTAATACCGTCTATAGGACTTTAAAAATAGGTATGTTTTTCGCGCCTTATAAATGAGATTTGACGACGTTATTATTAATAAAGAAACGGGGGGTATAATATATAATAATAACTCCTAGGATTTCTTTTCTAAGGATACCGTTAACGCTAATTTAATACTAATATAATTTATAAACGAAGAAGTAGATAACCTCGACGGTAATACTACTATTAATAGTCCTATAGTAATACTATTTATTAATAACGTAGAGGTATTTCCTAAAGAAGCTGAATTATAACTTAAATTACTTATTTAAGAAATAGAAATATTAGACGATAAACTAGTTCCTTAGTCAAGAGTTAGTAGGAACCGGGATAAAGTTAATTATCGCGAACTCTATAATACTAAATAATATACTAAGCGCGGATTTATACTAAAAGCTAGTAAAGTTAAACTAGATAATATTTCTATTATTCCGTCAATTATATAAAAAGTACTAAATAGACCCGATAAAGATAAATAGTATATAGTATTTACCGAAGAATTAAATAACTTTATAAATAGTAGGGTTTAGGATCTTGTTCCGGTACTACTAAATAAAAAGATACTACTAGGATAGTAGGTACTAGTTATTAAACTAGATTTAATAAGAGTATTTAATCGGTATAAAGCCCGTTAAGTTATTAAAGAATTTAAATAAATTGAGGGTCTTAATTATTATAAAATCTTCTTATTAATAATAAAGTCTTTAGATTAACGAATCTTACTAGCGTTAAAGACTAAATATAACTAGGAAATAAAGTATTTAAATATAGTTTTAATATTCCTAGAAGTACTATTATAAAAGAAGGTCTATATCGAATAATTATATAGATATATTAATAGGGATCGTAATATTATTTATTTATTAAAATATATTTTATATAGCCTTAAATAATTACCCCGTAAATAATATAATACTCTTCGTACCTTCTTCTAGGTAAATGGATATAAGCGTCTCGATAAAGACTATTTAGTATTTATTTATAAAAATAGAATAATAGTAGTTATTTATATCGACGATATTTTTATTTTTGTACCTACTAAATCCGGTACTAGCTTATTGAAGTAATAGCTAGATAAATACTTTAGAATAAAATATTTAAATAAAATCTTATAGTATCTAGGTATAAAAGTTATTCGCTATCGTTTTAATCGTATTATTTATATTAATTAAACTAGTTTTACTAGGTAATTACTCGAGTAAACTAATATATTTAAATACTACCCGACGGTAATTTTTATAAACTAGGGTAATAATATATAGAAAACTCCCGATAGTTATAAAGTTAATAAGGAAGAGACTAAATTATATAGATCTTTAATAAGAGTATTATAATAGTTAGTAAATATAACTAGGCCCGATCTAGTATTTACCGTTAATAAATATAGTCGTTATACTATAAACCCTACTAGTATTTATTTTAATACTATAAAGCGAATTTGTAAATATTTAGTTAGTACTATAAGCCTAGGATTACATTATAGGCCGAATATTCATAATACTAACCTTAATTCTAAGGGTAAATTAATACTCTAGATTAATAACTTATAGGCCGACTATAAAGATACTAGTCGTATTATATCTAGTTATATATCGTAGTTATAGAATAGACTTATTATTTAGTTATTTAAATAGTAAACCCTATATACTCTATCGACTATTAAAGTTGAGTATATAGTTTAAATTATTATTCCTAGGCCTACTCTTTAAGGAGTTAGGATACGATAATAATAACTTTAACTTTATTCGCCTTAATATTAATAACTAGTTAGTTATTAAGATAGTATTAAACCCGGTAAACTACTCGCGTACTAAGTATATTCGGAACTACTACTATTTTACAAGGTAATTAGTATCGGAAATATATAAATTAGAAATTAATTTATATTAATACGTCGGTTATAGTTATTAACTATATAACGAAGTTAATAGGCCCTAATAAATTCGCCTATATACCGACGATACTAGGACTAGTTATAGAGGGAGTTATCTAATAAATTAATACTATTATTAATATATAACGTCGTCGCTTCTAAATAGGAGTATTAGTATTTAGGTAGAATCTCCGCTATAGTTTAATTTAATTAGATTTAGCGCTACTTAGTAAACTAGCTTTATATACTATATATATAGTAACTATAATACTATAGATAATAATTAATTATTCAACCTCTATTATTATTTATAATTAAACGTATATTCTAAAGGCCTAAAGAAGTAAAGAATAGTTATTATTCTTTATAATAATATTAAAATTCTTAATATTTATAATAATACGATCTTTTCTTCCGGTAGGTATATCGCGCTAAATAATAAAATAAAACTAATTAAATTAAATAGGTTAATCGGTATACCGAAGTTTACCTTATATTTATATTTTATCGAAAGTTTCGTCGACTATTCATTTATTTTTCTAGTCGAGGGGATAGATTTTTAAGACCTTTAATAATATATTTAACTTTAAATTAATAGGTATTTATTAGTTTTTTAATATATCGATTATATACCCTAAATTCGTAAAAATATTAACGAAGTTATATACTAGTCGAGTAAATAAATTAGTAATTACCTTAGGGTCGTAGATCGTTACTCTATTTACTAAAATCGTTTTTATAAATAAGTTAATCGTAGTAGGTAAAGGTCTTTAAATAGGCGAGTTCGTTAATAACGAAAATTAAATACGCGAAGTCTTCTACGAAAACGAAGACCTTAACTCCGCTAGTTCCGATATTATTCGTTATTTATAAATAGTTAGGGATACTATTTCGGTAGAAATCTAGAAATAGTTAGTACTATTAAAGTCTATTAATATATTAAATTTAATACACCGGGGTAATTTAACTAGATAAGATATAATATTATAAATTTATATAAAGAAGAAGAACGTGTTAATAATATATATATATACTCCTTCTTTATAGCCTAGACGATAATTTACTATTAACTCTAATTTAAAAAGAAAGTCCCTATTAAGGAGACTCCTTAAATAAGAAACTAGTACTAAAGTAATAAATTAAAAAGATATAGTAACGGGTTAATTTATTTTAATAACTCGCCTAAATTTAATAGAAGACTTCGCGATAGAGTTAATAAAGATTTTAATAGACTAGTAGTTATTAATAATTATAGACTATAACTAGGTACCTAGGTTCATCGCGAATATATATAATATTAATATATTAATACCGATAAATAGATTTACTTTTAGATTTTTAGTAATATAGATCTCTATTATTATTTTAATAAATATATCGTTATTAATATCTCCCCTTAAATATAGATTAATTATAATAAACTTTATTATTTATATAACTTTATTTCCTAGACCGCGAACTAGAATAGATAATATTATTATTTTAATAAATTTATCGAAGCTAGAGATATATTTCCGTAAAAATACTCGATCTCCTATAATAATAGGATATCTAGGATCTAAATATATATCTAAAGCTTCGGCGTTAAGAGCGAAATAAACCTTAATAGTAATATATTAGAAATCTCGGAAGGCGTAGCCTAGCGTAGTAAACTACTATACTATATCGGATTCGATAATAAATATAAATAATATATAGTAAATTTATAAAGAGTCGGAGTTATCGAATTTCTCTAAAATTTTAACTTCGTTAATAAAATCTATTAATTTATTTATAGGAGGCTCTAATATTTCACTTTCGTTTACTAGAGCTACCTTCGTCTTCGTCGAAAACTCTAGTATAGAGAGTTTCGGTCTCGCGGAAGGTTTCTATTAATAGTCTTAAAGTAGATAAAAAAATAATTTATTCTACGATAAAAATACTTTATTATAATCTTTATATATATAATTAAATTAGAGAGGGACTAAGACGAAGTTAATATTAATAATAATCTAGTAATAAATACTTTTATCGTAGTTATAATTATGATTTAAATTTTATAACTACTCTTTTTAATACTCGTAAATACTTATTTTACTATAGAAGAAATCGGTACTATTAAAAATAAGAGGGTTAATTTATTAAGAGAATTTTCCGAGTACTCGAAATTATCTAGTATATTTAATATACTAGCTTAATAGGTTCTTTATTTCTTTAATTTTTATAATTTATTAAAGTTTCCTACGGGTAATTAATAGGAAATACTTTTATAAAGAGTATTAAAATTACTAGGAGTAGTATTAAATAAAGGTTATAAACTAGATTTATTTAAATATATATTTTAATTCGGCCCCGTCGTAAATTATTACTAAGGTAATAGGGTAGGAAACTAAGACCGGTTATTTTAATAATTTTAGCTAGTACTTTTATAAGGCGGATTTATATACTAACTTCTATATTATTAACTTTAACTATAATAAAGAGGTTAAGGTTAATATTAATTTTAATAAATATAATTATCTTTCCGATAAAAAGCTAAAGTCTATTACTAACTCTAATTCTAGAAGTTCTAGTAACTAGAATTTCTAAATAACCGAAACTATATACCCTTTTATTAATTATATTAATTTTAACTCCTATTAAGCTAAATTTACCTAGATATAATACTAGGCCGAAAATATAATACTTTTATTTATTACTAATACTTCCTCTTATTAAGCGAAGTAAGGAATTAATTTAATATTATATTTATATCAAGGGCGTCGATATTAGATTAAAACTCGATATTTAAATTATTCTAGATAATATTAAATTAATTATAAACGTTATTTATCTTTACTATATAAATAGCCCGAATAATTATTATAGTATATTCTTATAATTCTCGATAATATATTATATCGGTAATAGTATACCGCTCTTTAATATATTATATTATACTAGTAGTTTTAATTAATCTAAATCGTTCTAGTAGAAAGAAGTCCTATTTATTTAAATTCTACCCGTAGATTATTAATCGTTCCTTATTATCGGTAAACTATAAAGTATATTACTCTAGCGCTTTACTTTTTAAATAAAGTTAAAGATTATTTTATATTAATTTAATACCTTTAATACGAGCGACGTCTTTAATCCTATTATTAAATACTAGTATATCGCGGAAGTAGGTATCCTTTCTAGTATATTCTATAATAGGGCTAGTATCGCTTAATTTATTATTATAGAATAGGTCGAAGAATCCGACGTCTCTAGGATTAAACCGTAGTATAATAAAATTACCGCCGCCGTTATAGTCTACTCCGTTATAATTAGGTTCGCTTTAAGGTCCTAATAACTCTATAAACCCTTATAGCGGAGGGTTCTCGCGAACGTAATATACTATAGTATTAATAATTAGTACTTCGGTATCGAAGTCGGTTATACCGTTTTCTAGCCGATGGATTTCTAGTTAACGGAGTTCTAGCTAGCGGATTTCTAGCTCGCTACCTTTACGAATTTCTTCGGTATTATAAAAGATAGTACGCGAGGATTAAGGTTAATTACGACTCGCTTCTATATTAGACGACTCGTTTATTATCGTAGTATTAAAATACTATTAATATAATTCTAGAGTAGTTTATTTAAAATATCGGATAACTTTTCGTAGTAAACTCTTATCGACTACTTATTTTTATAATTAAATATATTTAAATAACTTTTATAAACTAGCTCGTTAATCTTTAAAGAAAAGAACTAATAAATCCCGAGGTTGACGGAAAGTATTTTTAATAAACTAGGTTATAACCTCTTTTATAATAAGATTAACAAGATAAGTAAATAAATACTCTAAATTAACGAAATCTCGTAGTTATTAAACTTAGACGACCGTATCCCTAGAAGATAATATAATAGAGGTAGTTAATTTAGAATAAATATATACCTCGGGAATTCTTTTAGAGCGAAAATAATAAATTTAATTCTTTCTTTAGAAACGAATATAGTATTTATATTATACTATAATATTATAGTTAGTATTCTATTAAAATTTAAGGTCTAAGGTAGTAGAGTTCTAAATTAATAAAATAATAAAATAAGATTCCTATTATTTAATAAAGAAACTTATATTCTCTTATCTAAACTTAATAAGTTTAGGAGTATATTTCTTTATTTCGAGAAAGATAATCCTCGGAGTAAAATCTTAACGAATTTTAATTAACGTAATTAATAGAGGAGAAATTATACTCTCATAGAGGCGTAATTATTTAATATAGGTATAGACGTAGTATTTATAGAAGGCTTCTACCAATAGTCCTTCGGTACTTCGGAAGCGAAGTACCTACTTTTTATAGTATAACTAATTTCGTAGTAAAGATAAGTTAGTATATCGTTATAGAATAAGGCTTAACGGAAGGCTTCTATAGGAAGACTATAACTAAGACTACTTCTATAGTAGAGTAGTTATTAGATTAATACGGAAGAGTAGTTTAGAGGACGAGTAGATCGTTAATATTATAAAAATAATATTAGTATATTTCTATTCGTTCGAATAGTAAACTAAAATACGAGCTAGTATAACTAAGCCGTTACTACTATTATTAAAGTATATTTATATTTATATTTAGTATTATTAATTAATTAGTTAGCTAGGTACTTATTTTCGACGAACTAGAATATTAAGTAACTTATAGTATTAAGGAAACTAAACTACTATATTTAATATAATTAAATTATAAAAAGCCAAGTTACTATATTTAATACGGTTAAGTCGTAATATATATCGTATAAAACGGGGTTATATAAAAACAAAATTCGTTTTTAATTAGACTTTACGACTCTATTTAATTTATAATATAAGATTTTAATATTTTCGGGGGTAAATCGCTAAATATTAATATTAAAATAATTTTTTTTAATTTAGGCGTAAAAATACTAAAATCTTAAATCCTTATTATTCGTATTAATTTATTTAATTTATTCTCTTAACTAATTCTCTATTATTTTTATTAAAATAATAACTAGGGTAGTATTTTATTCAAAATAAATAATAATATTCTTATATTTATATATATAAGGGTAACGGATATCTAGTCGACCCGTAGAGAAATAAATACTATTATTAACTTATAATTATAATTCGTATAAAAGGAGATATTTATTATAATAGGCGGATTCTTTAAATTCTTTAAAATCCCGAAATTTCTTTCAAATACTAGATTAATAGTAATATAAATTAAACTAATATTGGGTAATAAAACTAAAGAAAATATTAAATATCTAGGTCGAGTCGGATATTAATATAATTCGATTTAATAATATTATTAAAAGAGACCTAGAGTTAAGAACGAACTTTATTAAATTTTAGATTATTATTATTAATAGCCCCTCTATAATAGCTAGCCCGCCGTCTTCTTTAAATAATATTATAAAACTAATAAATATATAGTTTAAGAGGTATTATTTTATTATTTATTATTTTCTACGGCTTTAACCCTCGTATAATATATATATTATAAATAAACTTATTACCGGTATCGGTAAAGCGGGGAGCTAGTATTTTACCGAAAAATGCGTAAAATACGCTTAAATCTATTTAGCTTATATACTAGCCCTAAAGATTATTTTAATATTTATTTTCGTTAAGAGTTACTAAGAGTAGCCTTTTCCTATTAATAATTATTATTTACTATCTTATATAGTTATACTAAATACGAATACGCGCGAATCGTATCGGGCGATTATATCGTAGTCGGAGTATTATATTTATTAAACGCGTAAGTTACTATTAATAGATCGTATTTAATAAATATATATATCGCTATTAAGATAATACGTTTATTAAACGTATAAGTCTATATTATCGTCCTATTTATTTATATTATTATTTATAACCTTATCGACTTTAACGGTTTCTTCGTTCTTATCGCCTTATTAACTCTTAGCGACTTCTCCGCCGTAACCTAAATCGCCGCCCTTACCGCTACCGTTACTATTATTAATACTATATAAATTTACGCGCTTAGTACTAAATATACGTCTATTAAAATTCTATAAATAATTATTAATCCTATTCGATATATAATTATTATTTACCTCTTTCCGACTTCTTTATTATATTATTTAATTAATATACTACTATTTATTAAACTTTACGTAAACTATATCGTTACTTTTATTCTTCCCTAATTTTACTCTTTTTAGATTTTATTATTATTTATAACCTCTTCCCTAATTATTTAATATAAACCTTATATTTATTTTTATTATTATTCGATATAATCGAGTTAATATTATTTCTTTTATATTAAACCCGATTAGGTTCTTCCGGTATAAAGGCGGCCTAGAATTCCTTAAACCCTTATAATTTAAAAATAATTTAATCTTCTAGTTATCTTTCTTCTTATATAATATTAAAGGTATACTTCTCTTTAAGGATAAAAACTTTATATAAACCACTCTACGCTTTAGCCCTCGTATTATTATTAGGTTTTTTTATTCTAGCGGAGATTTATTTAAGATTCCGTAGTAAGAATAAAAGCGAGTCGGGGGCGATATTCTATTATAAATAATAAATTAACTAGGTCTAAGATAATTATACTTTATTAAATTTATATATTAAGAATTTAATACCGGCGTTCGGGTAGTAGTAAAGATTAGGGGTATTAAGATCTACGGGTTATAAAAGGATAAACTATAAACACTTAATTAATTTATTTTAAAGTTATCGCCTTATATATATTAACCTATATATTTTTTACGTTATTAATTAATATAAAAAGATTACCTTAAAGCTTATTATCCGAAAGGTTAATTTATTCGTTATTATTTAAACTATTAACGAAGGGTAGATTATATATCTAACGATTACCGAGGTCTATTATAACTATATCGTTATTAGAGTCGAATTTTTCTACGTTTTTAATAGCGTCTTTTACTCCCTTTAATAATACTCTACGAATATAAATTTTATACCTTTTATCGTCGAGACCTATTTATACTCTTTATATTCTTCTCTACTAGTTTAATACGGACTCTCGTTAATTAATTATAATACGTTTATTAGTAATAAAAAAGAATACGAGTATTTATTTTAGGCCTTCTCCTCCTTAAACTTCTCGACCTTATACTCTTTAGTAAGGTACTCCGAGATAATATATATTATTATTATAACGGTAAATATAATTAAGAGATCGGGGAGGGGTTTAAAGAATTTTCTTATATTCTTTTCGTTAATAAAACCGTTCTTCGATAATTTAAATATTATATAAATAAATACTTTTATTAGAATAGGGTTCGTTTATTTACCTTTTTTATTATCGATTTATATTTTTATTAATTACGTTATTAAACTAGAGTATATCTTATATCGAGATATATAAAAGTTTAGCGGTATAATAATCTAGTAGCGAGAGATATTATATTTTACTATAAACCGTTTTATATATATATAGTAATTATTATAATTCGTATAATTATTAAGGCGTAGGCGCGTTATTATCTAAAGGAGTCGAATAATTATATATTAAATTAGCTTTAATATAAAATATTTACCTAAATAAATCTAACTTTTTATACTTCGGTTAAGGTAGGCCGATTATCGATCTTATTAAATTTAATTCCGATTTTAAATCTTAAGTTTTTAATTACGACCTCTTATACGTATTATATCCGATTATTAATTTACTAAGAGTTATTATCCGGTTAAAGCTCTTTATTTTTACCCGGATTACGGGTATATTTAGTTAGGACGATTATTTTTAAAAACTTCCCGTAGTTAAAAACGATAATAATGTATATTTTATAAAATTTTACCTTCGTCTAGCGTTTCGTACTACTTTAAAGATAAAGATCGTATTTATATTAATCCTTATAAATATTAAATAATCGTAGAATATAAATTAATTTTACCGCTAGAGCCTCCCTCTATTTAATCTTTTATAAGATAATTTACTTATAATAACTCTAACCTATAATTAAATTAATTAGATTCGATTATATATAGTCCGAGATATTTACTTTTATCTCTATATATTTATTATCTAGGAAAGTTTTAAAGTAACTCCGTTTTTCGTTATTTCTGGGCTACTCGTTCTCTTTATTACTAAAATCCGAATCGTTATAATTATATTTTAATTCCGAGTTAGAGTAACGATTATTCCGCTATAAATCCTTATAAGACGCGTTATCTCTATAATAATCCTAAAAGGTGGCCGGATTATTAAATATCTTTTAATTATAAATCGTAAATTTACCCTATTAAATAGTATATTATTAAGGTATAAATTACGAATTTATATACTACTTTAGTCGGATTAAATAAAGCGGAAGAAGAGTATTAAAAGGTAGTAATTATTAATAAAAATAAAATTCACGCGGTTAAGGGAAAGGGGGGAAATTATTTATTTTTAAGAAATTAAACTTAATAAAATTAGACCCTAAAGGTCTAATCCTAGTTTATCGAACGTAGTTAATATTTATTAAACGTTATAAATATTAATTCTCGAGGTTTATATTAAAGAAGCCGGTTATTCTTAGTTATTAAATCTATTATTACGATTAATACCCTTTTTCCTATTTAAACTTAATATTTTCTTAATTATATATCGAGAGCCTCGTCGTTTAGGTTATTTAAGTTTCGGTTAAAAATCTCGGTCCTTTAAGAGGGGGGCTTATTATTATATATATTATATAATACTCGATTAATAACTCTCGGATATTAAAAGAAAAATGTTTAATATCTTAAATATATATTTCTATTAACGCTACTCTTTATTCCCGTTTATTAGAGATAACTATATTTAGTAGATTAGGGCGGGCGTAAATAATCGCGTCCTTTTTATTATCGTAACCTAGGTCGGCCTTAATTAAGGATATAAATTTTTTAAAGTCGAGGTTATCTATATTTATTAGCCCCGTATATATACCGCTCTTCTAAATATCCTAAGCCGTATAAATTATACTCTAGTCTATACCGTTTTTAATATATAATATTATATAGCGGATAAAATTAATCCGATTAATATTTTTACTTATATAAATAGAGTTTGGCCTATTATTTAATTCTTTTAATAACTCGGCGCTCGAGAGTCCCTAATCTTCTTAGGTATTTATATAACGTTATTTAATCTTTACCCGCCTCCTTTTATTATAGTTATTTTTTTAAATAAGGAAGAGTAAATACCGGTCTTTCTATTATTTAAAGATATCGCCGAATATATAAACGAACTCGTTATAAATATTAACGAAAATAGGTTATAAATAATCCCTCGTATTTATTATATTTAGTTTTTAACCTAGGAGACTCATAACCTCTAATTATTTTTATAATCGCGTAAGGATTAACGAATATACGGCCTTATTAATACCTAACTTCGTTTTTATAATTTTCGCCGATTATATTATATTATTAAAGTCTTTTAAACTTATTTTTAATTAGCCCGTCCCTGGCTACCGTAAATCTTATATTTAATAATCTTCCGTATATCCGTTAATATCGAGGTATTACTTTATTATTTATTTATTCCGGCGGTAAAATCGGGTAATAAGAAAAAAACCGAGCCCTAGCCCTAATTAATATAAAAGTAATTAACCTATATTTTATAATAAAACGATTTCTTATTATTTATAATCGAATATACTATAATTTACCCCCGTAGTTTATCCTATAATATTTATTATCTTAGTTATTCGCGCGTAGTTTATGAATTAAGTAGTATATTATAAGTTTAAATATTATATTAACTATATAATCTACCTTCGCCTACCGTAATTATAATAGGTTTAATTATTTATTTATATCCCTTATATTAGAAAGTCCTCGTCGTAGATTAAATTATATAAATTTTAATCGGTATAGTTATTAATATAAAATACATTATCTTTTCCTATAGTCTTATTTATATATACCGGTATAATATATACGCTCTTTATAATTCTTATTATAGGGATAATTTAACGCCCCTCGAGTATCCTTCGTTTAATAATTAAATTTACCGGTTATAATTCTACCTTTATTATATTATAGGTTTTATATAAAGAGTCTTTATTACGGATCTTTAAAAAATCGACGAGGGTATAATTATATTAGAATAATTTACCCTTAACGGTTTAACGGTTTATATCCGATACCGTTAAAAAAAGCCGGAGCTAGGTAGGACTTTAACTATAAAGAGAAATTATATAAGATTATAATTATACTTCTTATATTAAAATATAATTATATCTCTACTCTCCTTAACTTTATTAATTAATTTTATATATTACGCGGTCTATAATTAGGTTCTTTAAATCTTCCGAATCTTTCCCGTCTAGCTTTTAATATTATAAGGACGGATAAAGATAAATAAAATATAAATTAATTTAGGTAAGATTAATTTCTCTCCTATTTATAATTTTAATAATTATCGATTCTTTACCTCCCTCTTACCGGCGTTAATATATATAAACGACTAGTACCTTTAGAAAATATTCGATATATAGTTTCTTTTATATTACGGATAATAGGTATTAATATACGATATTAAATTTTATTCTTAAAGCTCTTTTCCTTTCTTAAGGTTTTAGATCGTATTAGAACCTAAATAATCGAATTTTATAATTAAATTTTAGTACCTTAATTATAAAGGCTACTATTTTTAAAATAAATAATCTCGTTATAAAATAAAATAAATTATTCTTTATAGTTAATATTTATAGGTAATAAGAAATATAGTAGATAAATTATTCTTAAAAAGCCTCTCGTTTATTAATTAACTCGAAGAAAGATTTAATTAAATAACGATATACTACTTTCTTATATTCGGTATTATAATTATCCGTAGCGCCGAATATTCGAATTTATTTTATATAATACGTTATTACGTAGAGTTTTAGGATATTAAAATAACTATCTAGGTTTACTCTATTATTTAGTTTATACCGGCGAAAATAATTCTTTAATTTATTAAAACGGTAGAGTATATTTTAGAGATATCCTAATATCTTATTATTATATAAACGGTATTAAATAATTAATATAAAGTTTATAAATACCCGTACGTAATAAAGTTCTCTTCTATATAAATCGGCTAGTAGCGGAGTAATTATTAATATTAATTATTATATAATTACTCTTCGGTCTTTATTTATCTATTATACGACGGCGTTATAATATTTATAATTCTTTAAGTTATAGAAGGTTAGAATAATACGAAACCTTTCGTCTAATTATATTATTCCTAGTATATTCTTTAGTCTTACCTTCGCCCCTTTTAATTTCCTAGTAATAGGCGCGCTCTCTTTAATAACTAAGGTAATTTATTTAAAAAGATAATTAACCGTACCCTTAAATAATTAATATAATATATCGATTAGTATAATTTTATATATATTAACCGTAGTATATAACTAGGTAAAATTATATACTAGATATACCCATTAATTATTATTCTTTAAGATATTTTCTTTATATTATTACCGAATTTAGGACTAAATAAAAGAGTAGGTTCGGAGGTATTATTTACTTTAAAGATTTCCTCGTTCGTTTAATAATATTATATAAATCGTATATTATCGGCCGCTTTAAATTCTTATAATTAAAACCTACTCTTTATAATCTACTATAAAGCCTATAATAATCGGATAATAAAATCGGATTTTTTAGTTTATATATATAATAGGGAGACCTATAATCGCTATAGTTTTAATTATTAATTTAAATTTAGGACTTTAAGATTATCTTAGATAAGAACTTCTATTATATTTACGGTCGAGTATAATTAATATAAATTTATATTATATATCGGATTTAATATATTCGCCGTTATTAAATATAATAAATAAAAGTCCTAGGAGTACTAAACCCGGCCGCTTTTAACCTCGCCGTATTTATATCTTTAAATTCCTTATAATAAAATAAAATAATTATACGGCTAGATTACCCTTATATTATATAAATAAAGTTTTATCCGTAGAAAGAAATAATAGTACTACGGTAACTTTATTAGGAAACTTCTCTTATATCTATTATTACTAGTCGCCGGTATATATCTCGGTATATACGCGCTTATTATTATTATTATATTAATATACGGGTTTAAATATTATTTTATCTTTAAACGGCCGGTACCTTAAAAGAAATCGGAGAGTCTTAATAATATCTCGATATAAGATATCGTAATCCTTTAACTCGGTCCCCTAGATCTTTAATTAAATATTAAATATTTATTTTATTTATTTATCTTCGTCGATATTAAATATAATATTATTTTATATTTCGGTTAGGTTATCGGTATTCTTATAATTAAAAAAACTATATAATAATTCGAGTCGAATATTACCGAAAAACCTATCGCGATCGTCTTTAGTTACTTTTTCCTCGTAAAACTATTAAACGAGCGCGTAGTTATATATACTCGGAAATAAGTAATATACTCCTTTTATTTTATTAATAGGCTAAGAATATTTATTAAACTCTATAAAATTAATATTTACCTCGTTAGGTTTAGTATTTATCTTTATATAACGATTATTACCTTCCGTAAACGTTTTTACCCGAATATATAAAGATATAAATAAAAGACCCTTACGCCCGATATTAAAGGATAGAATTAATAACTTCTCTTATTTATTATACTTTAAATTATTATAACTAGGCCGGGTCGAGGGTATTTAATAAATAATAATCTCCGTATTTATATCGACGTCTTTTATATCGACGGCGAAAGATCCTATATTAATTCCTTTTATATTATTTATTTTTATAACCTCGTTATCTCTTTAGGTATATATCGCTAGTCTCGTTAATTACGGGAGTCGCCGAGGTAGAAAGGGTAAGACTCGCGGTTTCTTATATAAATAATTATCGACGAAGACTTTATAATACGGTAGGTATTTATTAAATTTATTAAAGTTCACGAAATTCCGCCTATAATACTTATATATATATAGTATTATAATATTTATTTACCGCGGTAATACTGTCGCTTTATAGTTATTATATTATATATATAATTAAGTAAAATCGGATATCCGAAATAAAGATCGAAAAGGGGGTATTCGATAAACGAGTTTAATATTTATTAAATATACTTTCCTATATAATATATATTATTAGGTAATATTTAACTTATTTCCTACCGACTTATAATCTTCTATATAATAATAAAAGTAGATTCTTCGAATAAATACGCGAGTAATATCTAGATTTATTATATAATAAAACTTTAGAGGCTACCCGCCGCGAGCCGATTTATATTAATAAATAAATAATATCTTAGCGGTCTAATATTTAGATTTTTTAAGTCCTTATCTTTAGAATAATTTATTACTAGACGTTCCGCCGATATTAAAGAATAACGGTTTAGTTTATTTATAATTTTACTAGTTTATATATATTTAATCTTCCCTATTATCTAACTTATTAACTATACTCGGGATTAAGGTTATTAATAATTATTATAATAAAATAAATAGAAGGAGTTATTATTAAAAGATCCGAGACGTATATATATCCTCTACGTTTATATTAATAATAAGAGAAGGAGTAATATAACTCCGAAACCCTCTCTTATTAAGAAAGTGAAAGTATTAAGGATTAATAATAATAATAAGCCGTAAAGGCCTATAAATAATATTTAATTTATAACTATAATAAATAGTAGCCTATAATATAATATAAATAATATTAATAGTCGGTTTCTCGAAGATTTTTGTACCGCGTATTAAGCGAAAGTCTTTTTGGCTAGCTCGAAGATAAATTTAAATTAAATCTTTCGTCTCTTCCTAATAAAATTTAACTTTTATACTACCGATATTTTTAATTTATTAATCCGTAAAAGGAATAAATAGTTTACCCGTAAATTATCTCGACTCGCTTTTTATTTAATTTAACCGTATAATTATATCGAGAATATATATAATTAAATAAAAGGGTTATTAGGGCTACGGATATTTATTTTTAACTATAAAGAATATATCGGCTCTAATAATCGAGTAGGTACTTTATTTATAAATATCCTTTATATTATTATTATAATTAATTATAAATAGGCCGGACCCGTTAAGTTTAAGGTCGTTTTTAAGAAATATACTTTTATAATTAAAACGAGTATTAATATTAATATTTTTATTAACGGCGAGTAAACCCTATTATTATTTCTAAAAAGAAGGCGGGTATAAAGTATAAAGTTACTACCGTCGAGCCCGATCTAATTAATAATAAGGATATTAATAATAATATCGTTATAAAAGATATTATTATTATTAATAAAAATACGACTACCGAAGGTACTCTCGTTAAGGAGAAATATATTTATAACTATAAACTTAAATACCTTAAGGCTCTTTTAGTTAAACGCGCTAAGAAGTACTTTATAATTATAGTAACCTTCGAGGATAATGGTACTACCGGTATAAACGTTTAGCTCGCGGATAAGAATTAATATAAAGATAAATTTATTTCCGGAAATCTAATTAAGGAGGAATAGGAGGATAAAGATTATCCTTTAAATAAAGAGTTATTACTTCGTAGGTTAACGGGGGTTTTTATAATAAATACCGGTAAAATCGTACCTTATATCGAATTACTTTAAGGTATAGTTTAATTAATTTATTCTACTCGGCGGTTTATAGATATAAAGCCCGAATATAAAGTTATTAAATAGTTATAATTATTTCTTTTACTTTTATCTCTACTGAAGATTATTTATTAAGGGTTAATTTATAAAATAAGATCGTAATAACGAAACTAAACCGTAATCTTTAATATATTAATTTATTTAAGACCGGACTTTTTAATTTTACTCTTTTTACCGCCCTATTCCTAAATACCTCGGTGATAATAACCGGCGAATATACCGGTATTTATATATATTAAGGTATTTACTATATAACGAGCTAACGTCTAAAATACCCGCCGATTAAGACGTTTATTATCGTGAAATCTATATCTTTATATTATATTAATTATTTATTTTAAAACGATACGAGCTTCTTAGAAATTATTTATCTAAGATTTATATAAATATCTAATTATAAATACTTTACTACTAGAAATCTTATTTTTTATAAATATTATTAATTAGTTATAAAAAGTAGGTTATTATAATTAATACTTTATTTTATTTATTTAACTATAAATACGATTACGCTATAAAGAGTTTAATATACTTTTAATTATTATAAATACCTTTATACCTTTATCTACCGATTATAATACTTCTACCTCCTTATTTATATATAATTACTATTAATAGAAGTAGTTATATATAAGGAATTACGAGCCTCGTAAATAGATAATTATTACTATTTTAAGATTCCGTTAATAGACTCCGTAATCTTATTTTATTAAATTTAATTTATATCGAAGGTCCTTATATCTTAAGTTATTTATAATTTATCTTATTTTTTATTTAATTTCCTTATATAATCGCCGAGTTAAAAGTAATAGTATAAGGAGAGATTACCTTTTACGTAAATAAATAATTATTATTAATAAAAATCTTAATTAACGGATTTTATAGTTTCGCCTTCTTAAGCTCCTATTTATTTTATACCCCTTTATACTTTAAATAATAATATCTTATTAATTTATTATACCGAGTAAATAATAAATTACGGTTACTCGCCTAGATAAAGATAACCCCGGTAAAACTACTAGCGATATATATATAAATTCTTAAACTATCGAGTGTAATAAAGCCGATAATTTTATTAAAGAGCGAGCCGATAATAATACTACGCCTATAAAGAAGAAAAACCCTTTATATAAAATAAGAATTATTTTTAAAGGCTAGGGTAAGTTTATTAAATAATTTAAAAACGAAGGTACCTACGTAATATATAAGATTTATATAGACGAGAATAATAACTAGTCGTTTAGTATATATATCTAGATTAAGACTTTTATCGATAAAGAAAGACCTACTCCTAATTACTTTTACGAAGAGTAATTACTTTATATTTAGGTATTCCGGCTAAATACTATAAACGATATTTAAGACGAATCGTTAATTTATATATATTTTAAGGCTTTTATAAATAAGCCCGCCTAAAATAATTTTATCGAGTAAATATACCTTAATTATTATATTAAATTACGGGAGGTCGGAATAATTACCTATTATACTATAAAATAATTAATATATATAAAATTTTCGTTCCGCCTAGCGAAGGCGTAGACTAAAGGAATCCTATAAGAAATTAGTAATTTAGGCGTTTTTTAATATATCTAAAATTAATTACTCGATATATTTATTAAATTAAAGAATAATATAATTAAGTTTACTATTTTCTTTTCGACCTCGGAGGCGGATTTATTTTTTATTTTATACGGCGAAATATTATCTATATTTAATCTCGAGCGAGTATATATACTATATATTTATTAATTTAATAGTTTAGCCGATACGAAATATAAAGTTTAGAAAGATTAAATTATATTAATAATAAATTATTTAAAGATTAATTTACTGTTTAATTTAATATATATTAATAATAACGAGTACTAGATTACCGAGGGTATATTTATTATTTATTAAGAAGAGAACGAGATAAAAGATATTAAGAATTTTTAATTTTAGGAATATTAACTACGCGCCCTAATAGTTATATTAGGGGGTAATCGTATTTATATAAACCTCCTCTACCTACCCTCGAACTACGAATATTACTTTTCGACGGAAGATAGTTTCGTAATTAAATTTCTTATTAAAGAATAAACGGTAATTATCCTACTAAAACCCTTTCTTTACGTTAATTCGCTCGATTATATTATTATATTTAACCGCTTTTAAAAATACGAAAAAAACGATTAAAATAATCTAAAATTAGAGTCGGTCTTTAATTTAATAGACTCGTAAAATATATTACGCGAAGAGTTTAAGAAATTCTATTTCGACGCGGAGCCGATAATAATTAAAGTTATTCCTCTTTTATCCGATATCCTATATAAGTTTAAACTAGCCGTTATTAAGATACTAAATCCCGTATATAAAGAAAATATAAATTATATTTATAACCCTCGATAATAACGATTTATTATCGGATAAGATTTATATATTTAAACCGTAGTTAATATTCTTTAGAGAATAGATTTTAAGGCTAAACTCGGTTAATAAAATATAAATCTAAATAAATCTTAAATAAGTATATTAAAATATTTATTATATATATTTAATAGCCTCGGACTCTTAAAGGGACTATAGGGAACCGGGAAGATAAAACTCGATATAATTATTATTATATTATTTATATCGGTCGGTAAAAAGGTAAAGGTCTTAAACCTAATAAATAAAATAGTAAACTCTTTTATTACGAAATTAAATACCGAATTTACTCGGCTCGGTAAAAAAGGAATTAAAATTATAAAGAAATATATAGTTCGTTTTTATTTATTTACGACCGAATAAACCGTCGTCTAAAACGAGAACTAATGATATATAGTTTATAATACTAGTAATTTATAATAATAACCTAGTTCTTCGCTCCTTTAAAGTTAATATAATCGGCTCGCGGTAGTTATAATAAATAAAATTAGAGAGATATCTTTTAATATTATAAACCGCCGCTATAAACTTTATAATACGAACTTCGGTATTTTATTATTATAAATTATAGGCCTTCTCGGTCGATCTAACCTAAATATTAATCCTACTTTTATTAATAATATTATTATAGGCGGTAATAATACTCTTAAAGGTATATAACTAAACGATAATAAAATTATTAAAGACGGCGAGTTATAAGGCGAGAGCGATTCTTAAACCGATATAATATAAACTAGTAATACTTTTTAACCCGATAAATTATAAAGTAGTTAAGGATAAAGAGGCTCGAATTATAATAATAATAATTTTATTAACTATAATAACGAAGATATTATCTTAATAAATAATATAAACTTCGAGGACTACGGGGGTAGAGCGGGGTTTATATTTAAAAATATAATCTTTTAAAAACTTAAAGAGTTATAATAAATAATAAAAAAGAATATTAAATATAAATTAAACGAAGCCGGGAATATAACCTACCGCCAAAAACTTTATAAATACTTTCGCGAGATATTCTATAAAGTTAAAAACGGCGATACGTTCGATAACGAGGAGGAATACTATATATTTAAAATACTCGAATTATTACTTTTAGAGGATATCTTTATAAAGGATATCGTTATTATTATTATAACCCTTATTAATTCGGGTTATATAATCCTAAAGAAGAATTTTAAAGGCGGTTATATTATTATTTAGGAAACTAATAAAGTCGATAATAAAGAACTCTTTATTACCTTAACGTAATATAAGACTATTATATATTTATTAAAAAACGATAAATAACTACCGTTTAAAGAGTAAAATATAAAACGTAATCCTTTCGCTAAATAAATAAATAAAAGTATATATAAACGCTAGGTAATTCTAGGCTACCCTAAATACGACTTAATAAAATAATACCGAATTATTATAAATATTATTAATATTATCTCTAGAATTTAATATAGAAGTTTTATTACTTTTATAATAGATCCGGCTAGTCGCCTTAATATTATTATAACTACCGAAATATATAAGGATTTATTTAAAACCCTTATAAACTTTATTTAGATTAATACCGACGGATAATATTATAAAATAGACTTCTCCTAATCCGGTTAAAATAAACGGGAGTTATAATTTATTATAAAACTCTACTAATATTATATCTAAAGAGGAATTAAAGTTAAAGATATTCTTATCCTTATAAATTATTTTATATAAATTAATTTTATAAGACGAGCGCTAGCGCTTACTATAAAATTAAAAAATATAAATACCGAAACTATTAATAATTACTAAGGCGAAGAGAAGTTTATAGTAATCCTCTATATAATAGGATTCGAGAAACTAGGCTTTATATCTTTTAATCCCCGCCTCTTTACCGGGGTTTCCCGTGTAGGCGACGCTTTAACGATTATTATAAACTAAATAAAAATTTAATTATATAAGAAGAAATATAAGCGATTCTACTACGATTATCTACGAAAACTTTTAATAGAAATAAATATTTATATTAAATACGAAGAAGAGCTCCTAGTACTTAATCTTATTAAATATAACTACGATTTAAACTCGGACGATAACTTTTAAGATAAGGATTTATATATAATAAATTAATCGGAGGAAGATCCTAGTAATATTATATATATAAAAGAAGGAACTAGAAATACTATAGGATTTAATAATAATTAGGATATTACGGAAATTTATAATATTTAAGACCCGATTACTTCGGGATCTAGTATTAATATAAAGAATCTAACGACTCCTACTATCGATAATATATATATTTAAAGAAGAGGCCGTAATATAGGATACGTAATAATCTTTAATATTAATAATAATAATACGTATAATTAGGGATTTAGCGAGAATATAAAACTAAATATTATATTAAACCTAAGGCTATTTAATTTATTATATTAAATACGAGTAGAGGTAAAAGATTTAATAAACCTTCGGGGGTTTAAAGAACTAGCGAGTACTTATTATTATAAAATAAAATTATAAGTTAATAGATTTTATAATTTATTAAAAACTTCTTTATTAGCCCTCTTATAAGAGAGTAATCGTAATATATAAAACGCCCTTAATAGTTTACCTATTTTAACTAGGTACGAGTTATCTATATAAAAAACATTAGAACTATAATAAGAATATTATATATACCGCGTTATTTCGGAATAATACCCTTTATATATAGCCTAGAAAGTAATATATTATATTTACTTTTCTTTAATAAATAATAGGGCGGTTTAATCTTACCTTCTTTTCTATTCTAACGAATTTATTAACTACGAATAATACCCTAATTATAAAACGTATTATATACGATTAATAAATTATTATATATATATAATCGACCGCTCTTCCTACTAGTCTTTATATATAAAGAGTACGATAGTTATAATTATTAAACGAAGAGATCGAATTAAGTAAAGTAAATATAAATACCGACCGCGAGCGATCTTTATATATAAATATTATTTTTAATTAATTATAAGCCTTATTATTAGAACCTATAATTACTATTAAGAGATATAATTAAATTACGATTACGATCTTATTTATAAAATTATAAATAATATATTAAAGCTAGAAACTACGTTACTTACCCTATATTATTAAGATTAAAGCTACGATACCTTTATATAAATATAAAAATTATAATAATAACGAATTTAACCCTATTTTTAAAAATTTAATAAAGTTTTATTCAAAGATTACTACGGAGGGTAAGAATTAGAAACTAGTAAAAAAAGAGATTAAAGTATAATTAACGTCGAACTTTTTAACGGACTTTAAATAATACGTAGTTAGGGTTATTAGGGACGAGTTTATTACTATTTTAACTTTAAAGTACGAAGATAATACTTTAAAACTTTTTAATAATCTAAATAACGACGATATTTAGAGTACCCTTATTACTTTAGTATAATATATCGTTTATAATATAAAACGATAACTAAAAGATAATAGTGAAAGGTCGTTACGTAAATTAAATTAATTATAATAACCTTTCTTATCTCCTAGCGAGGTATTAGATTAAATATAAATAAAAGATACTATATTATTACCCGTTATATTAAAGCGGTAGACGAATTATATAACTATACGAGGATCTAATCTACTAGACGTTAATCTTAGAATAAGGTATAATAATTTAATAATTAGATTTACTCTTATAGATATCGCTAGGTTAATCGACCCTCCGTTAAGTTTAAAAAAGATAATATTAAATATAATATTATTAATATTTATTAAATATTTAAACGAAGATCTAGGGCTAAATACTTCGTTATTATTAAAAATCTAGTTTAAGTATTAAGGAAGTAGATTTATAATTAAGCTATTAAGGGACCGTTAACTCCGCGGAGTAATTAAGAAAATTATCGATAGCGAGAATAGCGACCTTATATTTAAACTTATATTAATAAACTAGGGATTAACTTAATAACTCCTTTTATCCTTAATAAAGATAATAAAGTCTTAAGGTAAATAAACCTTTATTCCGTTTCTCGATATTATTTATAGCGTACGGTTAATATCGGGTAGTAGAAATAACGATAGAAGATAATTCCGAAGACGAGATCCGTAGCCTAAGGCGAGGAAAATGTAAATATAAAATAAATATCGTAAATAAAGACGGTAAATAAAAGGGACTACTAAGTAGACTATTAACGGATATTAATTAAATAATAAATTTATAAAGCGAGTTCGATAAACGTTAAGAGTAAAAATAACCGAAAAATAATTATCCTAATATACCGCGTATATTCCGGATTACTAAGAATAATAGTACCCGTCCTAATATATACTTTAGGTTCCCGATTAAGGAAAATTAGTTTATTAATCCTAATATATACTTTAAATCGGTTTTACGCGACGTTTCCTTTATTAAAACCTCTAACGATTTAATTAATCCTAAAATAAGTATAAATAATAAAACGATACGGTCTTTATAAACCCTTATTAATAACCTTAAGGGTAAAAATAACGGCGATCGAAATACGAAGAATAACGAAATCTTTATAGCGCGCGATAATAAAAGAGTTAGTTAAATTATAATAAATAATTAACCCTTAGTAGATATAGTATAATTAATAATAATAACTCGACCGATCCTACCTACGGTAGACGATTTATTTAAATAATTATAAAAAGGTTTTACGGATACTAAAACCGTATATAACGAGAAAATAATTAAACGCGTAGCTACTAGCTAAATATTTAAACTAGTATTTATCCTAGAGTAAAACGAAATAGAAAATATTCTGATTAAAGAAGAAGAAGATATTAAGAAATCCTTAAAAGAAAGAGCGAAGGATAAATAAATTAATAATTAGATTTAAATATTAAAATTAATAAATTAAATTAAACTATCGAATATATAGCCTATTAAAATAACGGAATATATATATTAAAATAATAAAAGATAGGAGGACTACTACCTTCTTTTTAGACTAAATAATATTAAAGATTATAAAACCGGAAAAAAGATTTATATAAAAGGAATAATAATAAGTTTTACCTTATTCTAGATATTTAATATATTCGTTTTATTCGAAATAAAGGTCTTCTAAAATAGGGGATACCTCGTAGATATTATAGAGTTTAAAAAGATAATACGACTAGCCCTTATTAAGTTTAGAATTAATAATTAACGAGGGGTTTAGACCTTATAGGCTCTCGGCGTAATTTATTTAAACTATTTATTTATATTAAACCGTAAGGATATAAAGAAAGCTAGGAAGGAAAAAAGATATAATTTATATCTCGCGGAGGGAATAATAAAGAATCTTTAATTATTTAAAGTATATTACCCGTCTAAGAACCCCTAAAGAATTTAATATATATATATCGATTCTAGTATATCCAAAAAACTTATACCGAGTTACGGCCTTAATTTTTTCTTTCTCCCCGCGGGTTTATTATCCTATTAACTAGATTTAATAGATATATAAATAAAATAAAAGAATAAAACTTTTAAGTAGGTATTATAATAAATCTATAACGATTTTAAATTAAAAGTTTATACCGTAAAATTAAATATATTAAATCGCGATCTCTTAATAAAATTAAAATAGGTTCCTTATTTTAACGAAGATTATAACTTTTTAGAGATACTTTATTTTATATCTTTAACCTCGCTTCTTAATTAAGTCGATAAGGTCTTAACGGATAAAATTCCCGCGGTAAAAAAAAGGGGTAATAAAATTAGGATATAAAAATAATAATACTAATAAGATATAGGATAAAATAGGATTATAATAAACGAAGTATATACCGAGAATAACGAGACTATAGGGACGATTATTAAGATTTAGAAGATTAATAATATAATACCGGGTTAGAAACCTCGAAAGATCTTAATTAACGGGACTCTATTTAAATTATTACCGAGGACGATAATAAATTAGATAAATACGTTTATAAATAATAAATAAACTATATTACCCCTTAAAAAAGATTACTCTCGTCTAAATAGGGCGCGTAAACGCCTAAAATATTATATAAAAAATAAATTTATTAAGATTAGTAAAAGGTATAAAAGCCTTATCCGGAGTATACGTAATAATAACGATATTAACGACGAGTACGAGTAGTATAAGAAGATTATAATTATTATTATTCGAATACTTTAGGTATAATATATACTAGACTCTACCTTTTTCGGGGAACCGCTAGTTAAATTTAAATTTAAATATTATTTCGACTACCTTTTAAGTTATTTATAACGATACGAACTATTATTAGAATATTATTTTAAAAAAATAAATTAAAGAGTTCGGTAAACCTATTATAACGTTATACTCGCCTTTATAAATTATAAGAAGAATATTATACTAAAGGTTACGGTATATTTATGGCTCGCGGTTATATATCGCGTTAGAATTTTATTATTATTCCTTAAACTAGCTCTTTATAAAGATACGAAGGACCTTAAACTAACGGGTAATAAATTAAAGGATAATAATTAGTTTAGGTTAAATAAAGAGAAGCTTTATAAATTAAAATAAAAAGATTTAACCTTTAAAAAAAGTATTAATTAAATCGCTAGAGTAAATAATTATCTTAAAATACGAGTACTAGATATTTTTAGAAATAAAATATAAGGAATTAATACGAAGATAATTATTATAATTATATCCTTTATTTTAGCTTTTATTATTTATTAGGTAAATATTTTTAACGGAATCCTATATTATAATATAAGCCTTATCCTATATTAGGAATATTATATTAATAATTATATAAGTAATCCGTTTAATATAGAAGAGGCCTATCGCCTTAATCTACGGAGGTATATTTAAATTAAAATAAATTAAAATCGTTAGACTCTTCTAAGAGGGTAAAAATAATATAAAAAATATATCTTTAAAACCCGTACCTTAATTTCTAATAGAATCTACTATACTCTTAAATATAGGGTAAATATTTACGGCCTTTAAATATATCGTTATCTTTAACTCCGAGTAGTTAATAAGCGCTAAGGACTAGGTTATATACCGTATTAATCGAATCGGTTAAGACCGCGCGATATATACGATTAAGTTCGTGAATATAATTTCTAAAGTAGATATAGTTATCTATAATAAGTAAAGGGTTTAATAACGAATATATTAAATAATAAAAGACCTTATAAAGGAGTCGGAGAGTTATAAACTCCGCGAAATCTTAGAGAAGTATATTTATAATAATAAAGATAAGTAGGACGAGTATAATTAGTTATAGAAAAATAAATAATTTATTACTATAGGGGTATAACGAGAGGATAATAATATTTACGAGAAGAGATATTAAGAGGGTAAACTAGCGGTATTAATATTTAAAAAGAGTTCGATAATATAGAGGAGATAGAATAATCGTAAATTCTATAAATCTAGAAAGATTTAGATATATTAAAATAATTTTATAATTTTATATTTAACGGTTACAGTTTTATTATTAATTCGGAGATATTAAAGATTAATACTCGTATTCTCGAGTTATTTAAGGTATTTTTCGTATAGAATTTTATAATTAAATTTACCTTTTTTAGTCGTTAAGATTTATACGGAAAGATATTTCTCCTCTTTAATATTTAGTCGTTAAAGTTTTAGGGTATTTATATCTTAAAATTAAATAAAGATCGTCGAGCGCCTATAATTAATAAATAGGTAGATAATTTTAAGAGAAACTTTATAAAGCTTTATCGTAGATATAATAGAAGAGTCGAGAATATTAACCCTCCCGTTATTAACGGCTACGCTAATAATACCGAGGTTATTAATACGATATTTATAGCCGTTAGAAATTAATCGAAGTCGTATCCTTAAATACTTCTAATTATTTTTAATAATAGGAGCGCCGATATTTATAATCGGATTAAACGTAATTACGACGTCCGTTTCGGAGTTATATTATAATATATCTAGGCGAGTAACGTTATTAAAAATATTCTTTAATACTACTTTAATATATTTATAAAATTTAATTATAAACTCGGGGGTATTACCTTTATAATTAAATCGAAGACTAAATACTTTAAGGAGTTTATAATAATTATTAATATTAATATCTTTTATACGATACCCGGTTTAAAGTAAACTTTTATAGTTACTATAATTATCTTTATTAATCGGACTACCTCTTATTATATTACTACGGTCGAGACGAACGGCTCCCGTATTAAGATAATTATCTCTAATAATATTAACTTTATACTTCGTTCTTTAGTAGATTAATAATAGAAGAATATTAATAAGGGTAGTTTACCTAAATACGTTTATTACTTTTATAACGATATTTCTAAAGATTAATTTAGTCTATTTTTAAAGTATGAGGTTATTAATATAAAGTGTTTATTTACGGATTTAGACTAGAATTATCCTAGTAATAAGATTAAATTCATTATCGTAGTTACCGAGAAATATTATTATATTCGTTTCTTCCCTTCTATAAGTCCTATAATTAATAAGAACGATAATTCTATACCTAGTATAATTATTAATTATAATATTATTTACCCCTTCGAGAATAATATTTATCTCTACTCGTATATAGTTATCTAGGGTACTACTCGACCTATTTATTATTATATATTAATAGATAAGGTTAATATTCTATTAAATCGATTCTAGGTAATACTTTACGAGTATTATTATTAATATTAATATATAACTACTCCCGTATCTCTTTATAAGTTTAGTTTTAAACTTATAAGAATATATTAAACTAATAGAAAATAGTCCCCGTAGTATATTATACTTATTAATAATTAAGCGTAGTAAGGTTTATATCGATATAATTACCGCCGAGAGGGCTACGCTTTAAAAGGAGCGACGGAAGTTAAATAAAGAGACGTAATCTTATTCCGATAAAATAAAGTTATAGACCGAGTAACCTAAACTTTAACTAGTCGAGCCTTAAGACTAGATAAATTTTAATATATAATATATTTAAGTTTATAAAGTCGTATAAAAACGTTTATTAAATATCGTAGGTAATAAATATATTTAATAAACACAATAGATTAATAATATTAGTATACGATACTTATATAAATACGCGAGTAAATACGCGATTAATATTACTATATATTATATCTAACCCATAACTTAAATTATATAAATTAGATAATTAAATAAATTATTTACGGGCTTAAGCTAGCTTAATACGTAATTTACTAGTAAATAGTAATAAGACGTTTAATAAACCTGCTCGGAGTTATAGATAGCGGAATATACGGGTATTATACTTAGAAAAAGTTTATACGGTCTCTCGCTTTACCGATGCGGGTTTTAACTAGAATAGTTATTTTATAAATCTTTATATTCTATTATCCTATTAGAGTCGGTCCTCTTTATTAATTATAATAAAACTACGGAGTAAATAAATTATAAACGAATTAAAAAATAAAGGGTAAAGAACTTATAAAGTTTCTTATTTATTTATATTTATAAATACTATATCTACCTCGGCGACCCTCGCCGAGGTTATTTTCCTTATATTAATATTATATAAAGACGGGTCCTTTATTTAATATAATTAATTAAATAATTTAGGTCTTCGGCGCCTCTTCTTCCTCTTTATTATTATCGGATTATATATCGATAGGGGTTTTAATTCGCTTAATAAAAAAAAGCGAGGGCGGATTTATTTAATAAAATTATTAAATAATAAGAGATAGTATAAGAGACTTTTTTAAATATTTAATAAAAGTGGAAGATCTCTTTAATTAAACCTTTTCTCTTTGTAGGAAAAAAGTACAATAGTTTTAGATATATTACTTAATTATAAATTCAAAACCTTTTATTAATACTAGTATTTCTATTAACTAGTATTTTAATTAATATATAAAATAACTTAATTAACGGAGAGATTTATATATAATATAAAGAGATTATTTAAAACTACCGCTTTACTATATATTAACTAGTATATCTTATAGGTCCTTATTATAATTAATATATATATATTCGCTAAGAGTAGAATATTAAAATTTATTATAATATAAATTATTTTACTCGTCTTAAAAGCGCTTTAGTATTAAAATATTAATTAATTTAATATAATTAACCCGAAATTATATTAGTTTATTATAATTCTCTATATTATCTTTTAAGATAATATTAAATCGAATAAATCGGATTTAATTATTACGGTTATATAAGACTTTAAAAAGAATCGTTATAAAATCTTTAGATATTCGAGGGGGCGAGGTATTATTTCTATTATAAATCTACCTTCGGAGTAATCGGTTTTGATCTTTTTAACTTTAAAATATAGAGATTTATATAACTCCTCGGATTTTTATTTAAATTAACGGCTTATAACTTTAATAGTATATTTATTAATTAAATATAAAAACTACCGTATCTCCTTATCTTCAAATAAAGGAGAATAATTAAATAATTAAAATTAATAATAATAACGTAAATAATTTAATAATTAATAATCTTATTTTTATTATTATAAAGAGTTCTACCTAGTATTCTTATTTCTCGTATTCTCTTCTCTAGCTTTATTCTAACTACCGCGAAAAATTTCGGTATATATTATAAATCGAGCTCGATATTTCTAATATTTTATCGGAGATTATTTAAACCGATATTAACGTAGGAGTTAAAAATTAATAATACTACGGTAGGTAATTTATCTACGTTAGAAAGCGAGGTTGAAATAAATAATATTAATAAGAATTAAAATAAAGAGGGTAACGTATAGTTAATAAATAAAAGTAATAAAATATAATTAATAAATAAAGGGGGCGAAAGGATATATAAAGGGTAAAAACCGATTTTCGATAAATAAAATAAATAATACGTTATTTATTTTATAACTAGTAGTACTAAGATAATAGTATTAAACTTATTAAAACTTGATATTAATATTTATAAAATCTTATTTATTATAATATTAGAATATAATAAGATAGAAGATCCTAGATTTAAATAAAAGTAAAGAGGGCGAGGAATAATAAAATAATAATAACTAGAAACGAATATTAAAATAATATGAAGTTCGTGTATTAAGTACGAATTAATAATATATATAACTAAATATTTATTAGAGCGGAATTATATTCGATCGGGTAATTAATAAAATTATAAATATATATAGATTATTATAGGATTACTACTAAAGATTAATACTTTTATTTCTATAAATTCTTAAATTTTGAAAGTAACCGGATAATAAAAAATATCTAAATCGGTTAAGATTATATTTAATATACTATAAAAAAAAGTATAGTAGGAGAAATGAATAAGATAAATAATATCAAAAACTATTTACTTCTAACTAAATATTATACTATCGGAATATTTATATAGGTTTATACTTTAGTATTATTAATAGTTTATAATTATTATTAAATATAGTAATAAATTTAAGCTATAATTATTTCTTAATTAATATCGTATTATATTTTAGATTAGAAGCGGTAGAGTTTATTTATAATCGAGAATACTATAATTATTAAATATAATCGCTAGGGATATAATAAGCTAGTATATCGTATCTTTATAAAATAGAGAAATCTTTATATTAACGGGTAATTATCTCGTTTTAATAGTAAATACGGTTTATAAAAGATTCGATAAAGAGGTAAAGAGATAATATAAAGGCCTTTATAAATTTAATATTAAAAAATAAGTCTTATATATTTATTAATTAATATATATAAATTTTTGGAAAGATCTCCTTTCTTAACTCTAGTATTAATATATAGATTTAAGCTAGTCTCTTTCTCGTTTAAATAAATAAAATAATATATATTATTTCTTTTTATACTCTTTTATATATTAAACTAGACGATATTTATATTATATTAATATTTTATTACTACGGTTATCCCGGCTAATTATTATATTTAATATTAAGAATTTATCTCTAATACTTTACGAGGCTTCCTCGATATTCTAAAGATTAAATTCTACCTTCGAAGTCTAGTATACCTAATATACGAATAACCTAATATACTACGTAGTTCGTATATATCTCGAATAATTAATAAGTAGTACTAGAATTACCTAGATATTAATTATATAAGGATTTTAAATTAATCGATATTTTACCCTATCGATAAATTTATTAAAAAAAAGGAATTTAAATTATACTATTACTAAAATAAATAAATTAATAATATCGATATTACGAGAAGTAATATCTTAATAGTAATAATCTTTCTAGGTATCTATTATAATATAAAGGCCGATTTAATAATTTTAATTAAACGCGTAAAAAACGGATATATTTTTATAAAGATCCTATAAAGCCCTTAATTTATATAAACGAAGAGAATAAAGATAATATTAATAATAAGAGTCGCTTTTAGGGTAAGGGTATAAATATTTTTTAAAAAATAATATATATTAAATAATTATATAAATCATAATACTATAGAATAAATATTTTAAAACGCGGAGAATTATAAGATATATTATTTTCGGGACGTATTAATTTAAATAATAAAATAATAAATCTTTATAATAACTTCGGGCGGTACTAGTATAATATTATCTTTAATAATTATATTAATAGAATAATATTTACTAGAGTAAAGTACGGGGAGGTTAATAATAAGAAAAATTATACTAGGTTTAAAATCTTTATCCGAGTAATTATCCGAATCGGGTATAAATTATTATCCCTTCGGATTAAAAATAAATTATATAATAACCGAGTAAATATATATCGCGCAATTTTTTAGTAGATAAATTCTTTAAAGACCGTCGATTAAAATCTTTTTATAAATATTATAACTTCGATAACGCCCTATTATTAAAAGTCAAATTATCTAGTATAAAATATAATAATATTAATACGGACTAGGTCCCGTAAACTTTTTAGGTTTATATAAATAAATTTAATAACGAGTTTAAAATATATTCTATTCTTTATTTTAATATAATATCTATTATAAAAGCGTTACTAGAATATATATTATTTAATTCGAGCTTTAATTATATACCGATACATTAGCGAAATATTAACGTAGATTTTATTATTAATAAAATAAATATAGCCGGCTAGTAGTAGGAGATATAAAATAAATTATTTAATAACTCGATCGTTATACCGGTAAAAATAAGATTAGATAAGATTTATTTATCTCGAATCTACGGAGACTAATAGGCCTAGCCGCTTTATATTATTATTAATAACCTCGAACGGAGTATATAACGAAGGGACTCGGCTAGAGATAATATTATTAAATTTAATATTAATAATCTATAATAAAGTAAAAGCCGAAGTATATTACTATATTTTAGGGTTTATAATAAAGGGTAAATTAATTATAATTATCATTAATATTTATTTATATTAACGGCGTAATTTTAAAGTATTTAAAAAGTATATTTAAAAGAGAATTAATATTATATATACGGATAAACTAATTTAATAATATTATCCGATTTTAACTTCTATATCTAGCGATTATAAAGAATAAGTTTTAATTACTTTTATTAAAAGTAGTAAATATTATCCGGTATCTTTAATATTATCGAATAAATATAAATAATTACCCCTTAAGGTCTATTAAAGTCTTATATCGTTTAGGGATACTAAAGTAATATATAAAATAATTATATATTTAAAGGACCTATAATAAAAATATACCTAAATAACTATCGAATATAATAATATATAATCGTTATAGTTTCGCGGAGGGTTATTTCGCGGTTAATATCTTCGGGATCTAGATCTTTAATATATTATATATTTTAATAATAAAGGAGTTAATAAACTACTTTATAAATTAATAAACTTAATATATTAAAGAGGCGAGAATAAAAAAAGAGATAAAAATTTTACTCGATAGTTGATTTCGAGCCGTACCTAAATATATTAATTTAAAATATTTCCTGAACTTTAATAAAATTAATTAGTAGGCGGGGGAAGAGAGTAAATAATTTTTATAAATAATTATACCCGTATTTACCCCTCTACTATTAGAAAAGATACCGGAAATACTATATATAGGACGAGCGATTATTAATTTTATTATATTTATAAGATATTATTCGTATAACGAAGAAATATTTAGGTATATAAATATAGTATTAAATAAAATTAATCTCTTAAAAGAAGTCTTTAGGAAGTATAGACTAATTAATTAAAAAACGGGCGAGCTATATTTTAACTTCCCTAAATTTTATATCTTTATTTATATAATATCGATAATACGGTCTATCGAACTCTTATAATATTTAAATAATAAAGAGGATATATTTAATATTATTAAAAAAGTATTACGAGCGAACGAATAAATACGACGATTATTAAGAGTATATAATACTATATAATACTCGTTATATTAAAATTATTATTATAAAGGATGATTTAGAGTATTAAAAAATAAAGATTATACTATTTAATTAAAAGAGAAAATAAGAAAAAAAGGTTATAAAAGCCGGGGTTCTTTTATACCTTAATAAATTAAATTAATTAATGAATATAAATAAGAATATTACTTTATAATAAATCTATAAATATAATACTCGGTATTAATATATAATATTGAATATAATAAAGATATTTAACCTAAAGGGCTTTCTCGAAAGTCTAATTATATTTATTAAAGCGAATCGAGTAAAGGCGTCTATATAAGGCCTAATAATACCGAATACCGAAATTTAAACGGGAGGTAGATTATAACTAGGTTAATAACTATTTAGTTTATATTTATAAAAGTCTAGTATATTAGAAAATATTAAAGGAGGATTCTTTTAATCCGAGTTATTTTTATAAAGATATAATAGTCTATAAACTAAATATAGAACTATACTATTATAGTTAGCGTAGAGATAATATATAAATATACGAATAAAAATCGGTCGAAATAAATCTTATTATTATATAAAAAGGAAAGTTAGTAGGTAAAGTATAAATTATTATAAAAATAAAAGATTTAAACTAGAGGGATTAAAAATAATAATTTATTTATCTATGAAATACCTTTATAGAAGTCTTTAATTATCGATATCTAGGGTAGGTCTAAAAGTTTTATAAAATAATAAAAATAAAAAAGTATATTTATTATATATTCTTAACCCTAGAACGTTAGGTAATCGGCGGTTCTACGGATTATTAAATATCGAACGAAATATTTATCTTATATTTATAATAATTAAGAGAAGGGACTTCTTTTATATTAATTTATTCATCGACTAAGATTAATATAATATTATTTATAATTACAAATTCCTTATAGAGAGTTAAAGAGTAACTAAGGAAATCTATACCTAAATTATAAACGGAGAGCGTATATATAATTTAAATATAAAGCGACGAAAGAGTTATAAATATTAATATTATAAGGAAAAAGGATATCTATTAATCGCCGTAATAAAAAATATATAAAGATAAAGATTGATAAAATAATCTAAAGGCCGAAATCCGAATTAATTTATATTATTATCCGATTTAAATACTAAATCGCCTATATTATTATTTAACTCGGATAATAAAGCGCCCGAATCGGGTTCGGGGATAAAGTCGAAGAAACGAATTAAGAATATTATTAAGGTACTCTATTATAATTAAAGATATTAAATTTTAATTAACTAGGGGTTAAATATCTTTATTATATTTTCTTCTTTTATTAAAGTACTTTAATAAGAAGGTCTTCTCTAAAATAAAGTTTTAAACGAATAAATAATAAAAAAGAGGGATAATTATACGAGTAAAAGATTATTTCTTTATTTTTTATCTTTTTACCTTCTAGCCTTTTATATTATTATATTATTTTACTCGATTAATTATAATATAATTAAAGTTTATATATTATTATATACTTTTATTATAATAATAATAAATATTATTTAATAAGTTAGGCTAGTTTCTAACCCCCCTTTTATATTTATAATTAGTTATAATTATTATAATTCCGTTAACTCTAAACTAGAAGTTATCTTTAAGTAATATATTTACGCCGAATAAAGAAAATAAGAAATCGAGGAAATATAAATACTTTAAACCTAATCTCGTTATCCGATAACGAGTATAATATTTATTATTTATTTATAGTAGACTTAGACTCCGAGTCGTCGAATTCTATTATATTTCTATTAATATCTTATTATATACTATCTACGTTATACTCTTCGACGTAATTATTTATAGTATTTATATCGTTAGAGGTTAATACTAGTATCAATAACTTCCTAAATATTCAATATTAATACGTCTATAATATCTTCTAATAAATAGAAAATAAATAGGTCCTTATAATCTTCGTTATTTATAAAATTAAAAGTAGGAAGGGAGGTTATATTAAAGAGGTCGCTCTTTTTAGAAATTATTATAATCGAGGCGCCCTAAAATTCGGGTAATCTATTTACTCCGTAGCGATAATAAACTCTATATTAATAAATATATATTATTTCTAGCCCGAATATCCTCTTATTAATCTTTAGTTTATTTTATTTTTAAATTTTATTTATTTATATCTATTATACTAAAGGCCTTAACTCATATATATTTATACTTTTTAAATCTTTAAATTATTTATTACTTCTTTACCTTAATATAGTAATCTTTTTATAATAATTATTATTTCTAGAATATCTCCTAGAATCTAGAACTTTATTTCTAAATTAAATATTCTTCGATATTTATAACCCCCTTAAAAGGTAAATAATTTTAAATTAAAATATTAATAATAATCGTATATTCTCTTTATTATTTATAGTAATATTAATAATCTCCTTCTCAACTTCTTATTTCTCGATAAATTTAACGTCGACGGGTTTATTTAATTATAAATTATATAATATATATCTCCTCCGTTTAGTTAATACGAAAGATATAGTAAAAGATTAAAGTTATGAATAAAAGTTTAAAATTAAATACTAAAAGAGTACTAATATATATAATTAAATTATTATTAGAATATTATAACTTTTAGGAGCTCTAAATAAAAATAATTCTAAAAGAATAAAATAATACCGAGAGCTAGTAAAGAACCTTATATAACCGAGCGACGAGTATTAAAAAAGAATATAATTATTTAAATAAAAAATAATTTATATACTTTCTATCTTTCTCTCTTTATTTATTTACGTATAATACTACTCGTTATATTTAATTATAATATAGTTAAATTATTTATACTACTATTTACTTTTATAATACGATAATATTCTTATTATTTAATAACGAATATAGGGCGCCTCGAAAATCTAGCTAAATTATTTATTTTATGAATAATAACGAGTCTTATTTTATTAAATATATAATATTTAAATATTAAATATTCTTTTATTTATTTTTATTTTATTTATTTTAGTTTATTTATTTCCTCGGATTTAATTTTTTTAAAATCTTTCCTTTTTTATTTCTTTATAAATTATATATTATACTAGTTATTATTTTATACCCTCTAATAATTATTAAACTATATTTATCCATATATATCTTTGAATAAAAGAAATTAATTTATAATTTTAGGTTTAACTAAACTTCCTAAATTTAAATAAAATAAAGATAATTAATTTATATTTATAATAATTAAAGATTTTAAAGGTCGGTTTATACTTTTAAAAATAAACTAAAGATTCTAACGAAAATCTATTTAATTAATCTTATACGAAATCTTATAAAAGAATATATTTAAATAAAGAATTATATTAACCTCTTTATTTTTATATTAATTAATAATCTTATTAATTCGAGCGCCTTTAATCTAGTAAAGAAGATTAAAATAAAGGGAAAAATAATCGGCGGTTTAATAAAGCCCGATTAAATATTAAAAAACGAGTCTCTCTAGTAATAAATTTAAATATTTAACGGCGAATACTTCTATTATAACTTCGGGTATTATTTTATTAAGAATAATCCGGATACCCGAGTTAATTACATTATAATAAAGAGAGAGGAAGATATCTTTTTTAATTTAAATTAATCTTATACTACTACGCTCGGTATTTATAATAAATATTTTATTTACTACTCTTTTCTTATAATCGGCGCTCTCTAAATACTTAATTACTTATATTCGGAAAAAATAAACGAGCCCCGTTTATTATTATTTAAAGATAATTACTAATATTCGTTTAACCTCCTATATATTATTAATAAGATTTAATAAAAAACGGATAATATTAATACTAGATTAAAAAAGTTATTAGAGCCGTTAGATAAAAACTTTTTAATAATTATTATATAAGAAATAATAAGATTTAAATAGTAGATTAAGAAGTATATTAAAGAGGGTATTTAAGTTAATACTTTAAGAATAAAATAAATAAATCTTTTAATTTCGTAAAATTTTAACTAATTTACGATTAATTTTTAAAATACTAAATCCGTTAAGATTTAGTTAATCTTATAGTATACTAGGTAATAAATTTATAATTACGCCTAGTTTCTTTAACTAGAAGAGTATTATTATCTCTAATTTTAATTCCGAGTTTGATATTAATATTAATAATAAGTTAAACCTTATATTATCTAGAAAGAAAAAATTATACAGATCGATATAACCTATTTTAAATAAGTTTTTGAAAATCGTTTTTTATTCGAAAGATTATATTATATCCTCTAGAGACTTTAACTTTAATAAAGTATATAATATTATTTAAAATACCTATATTAGACTTCTAGGGTAAATTAATCTTAATATTATAAAAAGAATCAGGTCTTTGAATAGATATAAAAAGTTTTTAGAAATTATTAAAGCCTAGACTAAATATAAAAAGGAAAATCCGTCGATTAATTTAAAATATATTTATATCTAGACTCTATTATTTAAATTTATTTAATATTAAAAGTCCTTAAAAGTCCTATATATATAAAAAATAATTAAATATTAGACCGAGATCTCTATTAAAACGACTTTAAAGAATAAAATTATAAAGGTATATACTTAAAATAAAAATAATATTATAAAGAGGATTAAAATTAAAGAGGGTGAGATTATTATTAAATCTAAAATAATATTATAAAGAGGATTAGGATTAAAAAGGGTAATATTACTACCGAGCCTAAAATAATATTATAAAGAGGATAAAGACCGAGGAGGGTAAGATTATTATTAAGCCTAAAAATCTAAAATATAAAAAAGAAGTCGTAGAGTAAATATTTTATTATATTATTAAAATTAAGACTTTAAGTAAAGACGAAATTAATAATAAAACTACGCTTTATTTTTAAGAAAAGGCGCTATTTATAAACCTAAAGTTATTCTAGCCACCGAAGTTATATTTATTATTATTATTACTTTTTTCTCTTTAACGATAATCTTAGAGTTATATTTATTTTATTTAATAAATATAAAAGTTTAAAGATATTCTAGCTACTAAAATTATATTTATTAATATTATTATTTCTTTCTCTCCGACGATAACCTTAGAGCCGTACCCATTTTATTTAATTAATATAATAATAGAAATTCTAGGATATTCTACCGTTATTCGAGTCGGATAAAATAATTTTTCGAGTCGGACAATATAGTTATCCGAGTCGGATATAATAGTTATTTAAATCGAATATAATAATTATTTAAATTAGATATAATAAATATCCAAGTTAGATAAAAATTATACGAAAATATTTTATAACGAAAATATTTTATAACGAAAAATTCTATAATTTTCTACGATTATCGTCCGCTTTTAAAATATTCTAGATAGTTTATAAAATAATTTATAAATAAAAACATAAATTTTTTAAATATTATTATTAGCGAGAATACCGGGTTATATTTAGGCCGTTATAAACTTTTTATTTATAAAATTAAATTATTTATCGCCGTCTAACCTACTAGTTATATTATCGACGTCGTCGACGTTTTCTTCGTTAATACCTCTATTGTTAATAGTACTACTATAACTAGAATAAGTATTGTTAATAATAATAGAGGTAAGATAATTAGAAGAATAAATCTTATTAATATTATATAAAGATTAAACGTATCTCGTATAGATATCTTAAACTAGGTAGTAAAAGTTAAGGTATAAATATAGGCGACGATAATTCTAACGGATATAAAAGAAAAAATAATTACGATAATATAATCTATAATAAATATTAGTAGTAAATATTAAATATTAAGTAATAATTAAACTTAAAGTTTAATAATAGGTATATTATACTAATAGAGAGTAATATATAGTTAATTTAATAAATTTACTTCGAGTATATTATTAGTAAATTAGATATATTATCGGGGCTAGTAGTATATTATCTATAAATAATAAATATTAATTATACTAGGAGTATTATCTTACCTACTCGCTAGGTATTGAAATTATTTATAAACTATTTTCAAACGGTTTCTTAACCGTTAATCGATAGTTTCTTAACTAGATATTTACTAGTTATACGACGGTTTTATAATTAATTAACGTCGATACTTCTTTCCTTAAAACTATTAACGGTTTAAAGTTTTAATTATAAAACGGTTTAAAAATAGTTTAAAAACGGTTTAAAAACAGTTTAATTCTCGTTTATTAACGGTATATAGACGGTAATTAAGCGGTAGCGAACTACAAATTAAAATTTATAAAATATTCTCTAAGTCCTTTAGTACTAGGCCTATATAAGACTAGTTTTATATATATACTTTTCGTAAAAAGTTCGAAAAAACACTTTTTAAAGTCTTAGCGTTAATATTTAATATAATATAAATTAAGCGAGTTTTTAGCCCTATAAGGAACTTTGAAAATTCTAAATATTTTATTAATAGAGTTATTATAAGTTTTTAAATATTTAATAAACTATTATTAAACTATTAATAAATCGTTAATAAACTATTAAATAATAATTTTCAACGTTAAGTAACTAACTATTTTCTTCGAACGATTAAATAACCGTTTTATAACTAGTACTAAAAAGATTAATAGTTTTAATAGATTTTAAGAAATATATTAACCGTTTTTTATTTATAAATATATTATTCAAAACTTAATAACGTTAAAATGTCGTAAGAAAACTAGATTAATACGGTTAAATAACGAGATAAAAACTTTTTAAAAGCCCTATACTATATAATATTAATAAATAAAAATTATTAAATTTATTAATAAATTATTAATAATAACCCCGAGTTATTAAATTTATTAATAGGACGCTACCCGGATCTCTAATTTACTAAACCTATTAATAGGACACTACTAGCTCTATCCGTAATTTAGGGCTACTAGTAGGACACTATTAACTCTATCCGCGCGGTCGATAACTAGGGTTTTAATAGGAGTTTTTGAGATTTATTAATATAATACTTCTCCTCTTAAAACTATTAATAGTTTAAAGTATTAATTATAAAATAATTTAAAAACGGTTTGAAAATAATTTAATTCTCGTTTATTAAAGATATATAAATAGTAATAAAGCGATAACGAAATAAAAGAGAAATTTATAAAATATTCTTAAAGTCCTTTAATACTAGGTCTATATAAGACTAGTTATATATATATACTTTTCGTAAAGAATTCGAAAAAATACTTTTTTGAAGTTTTAGTATTAATATTTAACGTATTATAAATTAAACGAGTTTTTAAGCTTATAAGGAACTTTAGAAAATTTATATTATTTATTAATAAAATTATTATACGTTTTTAAATAATTAATAAACGGTTAATAAATAGTTAAATAATAATTTTTAATATTATATAACTAACTATTTTCTTCGAACGATTAAATAACCGTTCTTTAACTAGTACTAAAAAGATTAACTATTTTAACAAGTTTTAAGCGGTATATTAATTTATTTTTATTCGTAAATATATTATCCAAAACTTAATACCGTTAAAATACTATAAGAAAACTAGATTAATATAGTTGAATAACGAGATAAAAATTTATTAGTATATATTCGTTTTAAATAGTATTTATATCGTCGATAAAGAACTTATTAGTATATATTATATATTATAATTTTTTGATAATAAGTTAAATCAAATTTATATAGTCTTTATTATAATTTACCGGCCGCTATTAATAGTCTAATATTTATAGTCTAGTATTAAAGAATAATATTAAAGTATAATACGAGATTATAGAGTAGTTAATATAATACTAGATTTTATTATAAAGTATTATAATATAATCCTAGATTCTAGAATACTAAAATTATAGTATTTAGGATTTAACGCTAATATTATATAGTATTTATAATATATAATATTATTTACTAGATTAGAGGGCTAAAGATATATATTAAATATATAATATAAAAGATACGTGACTAAAGATATAATATTAAAGATACGGTATTATATTCCGCCGATAATAGAATATAGAAAACGTACTATTAAACTATATTATTATAGAATATTAGAAATTAGATCTTAATAACCGAGGTAATAATTCTAATATATATATATTATTTATTATTAATATTTAATCGTCTATTAAGTATCTATCGATTAGTTATCGATATAATCTCTATTATTATTTAATTATAATTATTTATTAAATAATTTCCGTAAATTTTAGGGGATTATATCTTTCTATTAATTATATATTTAAGATTTAATAAAATCTAGATATAAAGTCGTAGGATATAAAAGCGACTTTAATATAATTAATATATATTAAAAATCAAATAGAAAATCGTTTTATAAAAAGTATATATACTACTAGAAAATAACCTAATTAGTATATACTAGAAAATAACTAAAAAATAGTTTATAAAAAGTATATATTTATACCGCTAGAAGATAACCTAATTAATATATATTAAAAAAGAACTACAAATTATTTATATAGAGTTTATATACTACTAGAAAATAACTTAATTTAGGGAGGTAATTATATATAATATTTTCTTATTATTATTATTATCGGGTAACTTCTTTATATAATTTATTATTATTATTAATAATATATTAATAATTCTAAATTTAGAAAGTTTATTTAAGATTTATAATTATAGTAACCTAAATTACCTCGCTTTATAACTAAATATCAATATATTTTTATAAATTTCTAAATATATTTATTATATTATATCTTAATATCTAAAGTTATTTAAGTATTCGAAAAAATCGAAAAAATCGATTTTATAAAAGATTTCGTCCTTTAGAAATAATAAATACATAATAATATTAATATTATAAATTTATAGGAATACCTTAAAGATCCTTCTATTAAGGTTTTAGAATTAGATATAAATAGATTTAATTATATAATCTAGGCTACGTATTAATAGTTTAGTAATAACAAAATAATTTATAATATCCTTCGTCGTACCGTTAATCCGTTAATATATATAAAGATTAAGATTAAGAAGATAGCCCTATAAGTCTAGATAATAATTATAGAGAAATTTTAGCCCTATAACTCCGGCTACTATATATTATTTTAAATTCACTCGATTATTATCCTACCTACTCATTAGGTTTTTTATCTATTTTTCAACCGTTAATCGATAGTTCTATAACTAAATAATTACTAATTATATAACGGTTTTAAGATTAATTAATATTAATACTTCTCTTCTTAAACTTATTAAAGATTTAAGGTTTTAATTATAAAACGGTTTAAGAATAATTTAATTCTCAACGATATATAAACGGTAATTAAGTAGTAGCGAAAAAAAAAATTATAATATACTCTTAAAGTCCTTTAATACTAGGTCTATATAAGACTAGCTTTATATATATACTTTTCGTAAAAATTTTGAAAAAACACTTTTTAAAATATTAATATTAATATTTAATATAATATAAATTAAGCGAGTTTTCAGCCCTATAAGGAACTTTAAAAAATTTAAAAATTTAATTAATAGGGTTATTATAAGTTTTTAAACGGTTAATAAACTATTAAATAATAATTTTCAACGTTAATTAACTAGTTATTTTCTTCGAACGATTAAATAACCGTTTTTTAACTAGTATTAAAAAGATTAACGGTTTTAATACGTTTTAAGTAATATAGTAACCGTTTTTTACCCGTGAATATATTATTTAAAATTTAATACCGTTAAAATACCGTAAGAAACCTAGATTAATATGGTTAAATAACGAGATAAAAACTTGTTAGAAGGTTTATACTATATTGAAATAGTATATAAATTATTAAAGATACCTTAAAAAGAGTCTATAATAATCTTTTATATATTAGGTATATTATTATCTTAAATATTCGAATTCTAGTAACTAGTAACCGTTAAAGCGATTACAAATTTTTATATTAATTAATTAGAAGGTTATATTTTAATAGATATAATAAAACTAGATAAAACCTAAGTTATTATATACTTCTTATTTTTTTCAAGCCTCTAGTTAACTCTCTTTAAAAAACTTTATATTTTATTTATACTATATTTTACCGAAGGCTTCCGCGGCTTTATACTTTATTTATATTATATTTTATCGAAGTCTTCCGCGGGGCCCTTAATTGATCCTATAAACTCTTTCGCTAATAATATTAAATAGAGAGTATAATAATAAAGATTGGATATATTATTATTAAATTAATTCTTATTTTTATACCTAAGAAATTTATTATTTAATAGATTATATAAATCGAATTTATAACCTTAGGAAAGTTTAGCCTTTATAATTATTAAGGTAATATAATATTAATATTTAATAGGAGGAATAGTCCCTTTAAGAGATAAACTTTAAGGAGTATTCAAATTTATATAAACTTGATAATAACTATTTAGCCGCGAAGTTATAGATATTTTAAAAATATTGAAAGATTAGGTTTATATAATAAAGATTATATTAATTTAAAAAGAGTCTTTATATCGCTAAGGTCTAAAAGAATTATATAATATATCGGACTTATTTATATAGATATTATTTAACGAAGGTATAATAATTAACTCGCGGTTACCGAAAGTATAAACTATATTTATTAACTATATATATAATATAGAAGAGAAGGAGAAATATAAAGTTATAGAAAATAAATTACTAGAGAATCTAGTTATAATTAAATCCGGGAAAATAAAGCCTAAATAATTACGAGCCGTTTATAAAAACTTTTTATATTTATAATATTATTATTACTACCGTTACTCGATAATATATATAGTTTTAAGGCGATGAACCTAAAAAAAATATTTAATAAATAATTATTCTATTTATAATAATTCTTAAATATAAATATAAATACCGATATTAAAAATCCTACTACTATATTATATATATTATATTAAAGCGCGCCTAAGATTAGGGTACTCCTACGGATTATTCGAAATAAAGTAAATACTCGCGTAGAGGTTCTATATCTTATTTATCTATTAAAGGCTTCGATAGATATTAACCTAAAATTATAAATTATTAGAGGCTAAGAATAGATATTAATATTCTATTTATTATTTATAGTAACTAAGCTCTTATTTATAGTATATCGACTACTATAGTTAGAAGTATTTACTATTATTATATTTTATTTAAATTAAGAGCGTTAGATTATTATTAATAAATTTGATTAGAATTATTATAAAGTTTAAATTCTAATTATAATTTTATTATTAAAACTACGGGCCTTAACCTCTAAAATATATATTAAAGAATATATATTATCGAGGAGATAACTAATTTCGGTATATAAAACTAAATTATTAATCGAGTTAGATAATTAAATAATCCGAATAAAATAGTATATAGCTACGAGTATTATATTAATAATATATTTAACGATAAATAAATTATACGAGATATTAAGAAAATAATCCTAAAGACTATAATTACCCTTAATTAGATAATTTTTAATAAGGATAATAATAATCCCGCTACTATAAATATCGGAGATTAGTATATTATAAATATATATTTTATCCGTTATAAGGATATAAATCTAGTAGCTTATTATCCTAAATAACTAAAGATTCTATTAATAAATAATTTATTTAAGTTTATATTACTCGATACGAAAGACTAATATATAATTATATAAATAAATATTTTAATCTCTATAAATACTCTTAGCCTCGAAGATATTAAATCTAATATCGTTAATAAGTTATTTATATATATATAATAATTCTAATATATATATATCTATAAAAGCCTTCGGTAATATTTATTATATTTAATAACCCTAGTATTAAAGTCTTTCGTATAGATATAAAGATTTATATAATAGCCCTAGCGCTAAAGTCTTTAATATAGATATAGGTATCTATCTAATAATTAGTTTCTTTAGAAATTATAAAGTATATTAATTACTAGCCTATCTAGTAAAGACCCCGCTATATAAATACCTCTATAAGATCTTTCCGCGATACTTATTATAATAAATAGTTATATATAAAACGAAGTCTATAGTACCCTAGTATTAAAGTCTTTAACTACGAAGGTTATTTATTTATTTTCATTCTTTTAATCGTTTTAATATTACCTCCGGGTAAATAAACCTTATTACTAGATAAATAATAATATCTCCTCTATATATACTTAATAGTACCCTAGAATATTAATACCCTAATCTTATTTACTAGATATTATAGTATATATTATATAAAATTTATTTACTAAAAATATAATCTATAGATTAAAGTCTTTCGATTTTCTAAAGTTTTTATTAAGCTACGTAATAGTGCTCTAAATCTATATCTCGGCTATATAATTATTAATTTATTAAAAACTACTTATTTAAATTCTCTTAAACTTTTAGTAATTAAAAGGATATTAATAAATAATTATAATTATAAATATTAAATTACGTGACTTTTACGTATCAAGTTGTTATAGAAATTACGTTTCTATATACTAGTCTTAATAATAAAATATCTAGGTAGAAATTTACTTAATATTTATAATATTTTTATCCCCTTAATCTAAATTACCTCCCTATAACTTTTTTTGGATTTAGAATCTATCGTTATAGTATAAAAGTAATATATATTAATTTCTTATCTAGTTTTAATTATTTTTTAACTAGAAGTTTGAAGTTATTTTAACTCTCGGCCCGTCCTATAGAGTTTTAATCCTATCTATATACTTTCTTAATTAAATTATAGTTATTTATAACTAGTTTCTAGTACTCTTATTTATTTATTTATACCTTATAATATATATATATATAATATATTATAACTTCTCGGCCTCGAAATATTAATTAGTTAAGAGTATTTATATAGAATATTAATACTATTCCTTTGAGAAATAACTTTACTCTCATTATCTTTACTATATATATTATTTATATAGTAATTATTTTAGGTACTAGAGCTAGCCCTAGTACCCTAAACTAGTTCTTTATTATTTAAGAATACGAGTATAGTTATAAAAGACTCCGGTAGGATTAATAATAACGATAAATTATAATTAAAGAATAAAGACTTTTTTAAAGGTAGTATAAATAATAAAATTATAATATTATTTAATATTAATTCGTATACCCTAGTTAATATAGATAGCGATTATAATAAAGATAATTTACGGGATAATATAAACCTTTTTATTATAAATTACCTTTTACTATTTATTTTAAATACTAATTATATTATAGTTAATTAAAGATATTAATAATATCTTTTAAAAACCTTAACTCTTTATAATTCTCTAATATATTAAAGATATTTTTTTCGAAAATAATAGCGAAAATAATAGCGGCTTAATATTATTTATTTACTTTTATTTTTAGAGGTATAACTACTTTCTTTATCTTCTTTTATATTTTTATATAAAGTAGTTATCTAGTAAAATAGTAAGGAAACTCTTTTACTACCCCTATACCTAGTAGATTTATAATTCGAGAGGTCGGGTTATTCTAGGGCCGATTATATTAAATTATAAAAAATTATATAATTATCGAAGCCTTCCGTAAATAATAAGAGTATATAAGATATAGATAATAAATAATTAAACTTTATACTAATTCTTCCGTTAAAGCTAGATATATTAAAGTAATAAATTCGACGTTATATTCCTTTATTTAAGATTATGCGGAAGTCTTTAATAATTAAATTTTAGAAAATATTATCCCTTCTATAATATTAGAAAGGTATATAGTATTAGAGGATTAAACGTATATTATAATAATATTAATATAATCCTTATAATATAGTTCGTATTATATTAACCGTTATAAAGCTCCGCGAAAAGATACCCTTTAATATAACCGAGTATATTAATAAATTTATAAAATTATATTAATCCCGTATATAAGAGTTTTCGATTAAGACTACCTCTAATATAGTATATTATATATAGATAAATAAATCTATCTTCTCTCAAGATATTATCTATTACGGGGTGGACTTTAGTAGGAGTATTACTATAAATATTTATTAGAACGACGGGCTGAGCCCTATCGCTAGCCCTATCGGGACTAGGGTAACTCTAGGATTCTAATATATTAGAGCCAAATCCTCTATAAAATAATTAATATCTTTTATATTATATACTATTATATTAACCCCGTGTTAAATAGTAGTAACGACTATATTAATATAGAACTATACCTTTTCTATATTAATAAGAACGATTATATTAGTTATAAATAGTAAAATAACCCTTAAAACGGCTAATATACTCCCTATTAACTACTATATTCAAAATAGTTTACTCCGTATCGATAGCGAGTTTTATTTATATTATATTTATTTAGTACTTTCGTTATCTACAAAAGTGCAAGCGACTCTAAGAATTTTAATTTACTCGGAGCGTTTAGGCCCGCTCGCGAGCGCTAAAATAGCTTAGAGCTAGCTAAGAATTCTCAGGCCCGCTTAGGCCCGCTCAGGCTCGCTCAGGATTATTTAGGATTCTCAGGGCCGCTCAAGCCCCTCAGGGCCGCTCAGGATTATTTATTTACATGGCCATTACTACTACCCCATAGATACGCGCATACATG